>Ga0302271_10000265_pt1 | contig 49231 bp, 48 predicted proteins | sample III_Bog_N1_1_FD_198767 | JGI IMG/M metagenome (GOLD analysis project Ga0302271, IMG submission 198767) | Peat permafrost microbial communities from Stordalen Mire near Abisko, Sweden - III_Bog_N1_1 | ecosystem: Environmental > Terrestrial > Soil > Wetlands > Peat | place: Sweden: Abisko...
ATTTTTGAATCAACAAGTATATACTAAATTATTATTCGTCGTTTTCAGCTATTCTATTTTCAATGTTCGGTCTCTTTTGAAAAATTTGTTTTAAAGGTCGGTGACTTAAAATGGCTCACAAGAAAACTTCTTCTTGAACCAAAGTTTGCCCCTTTTACCTTTCGGCTAACGCACGCTATTTATTAAGTGCGCGTTTATTATCATATTCTTTAAATTTATTTTGTCAAGCGTTCCCCTTGATCTAATACAAGGTTCTCCCCTTTTGACTTATATAAAATTCTCAGCTTGTGTTTAATCTTTTAAAGTTCGTCGGTGTCTCTTATTCCAGATTGTGTTCTGAACTCGGAGCACGTTATCTATCTTATTACATAAATCATTAATTGCAACCACCCTTTTTGCTTTTTTAGGTGCTTTTTTGAAAACTAAGCTATTATTGGAATTGAATACTTTACAAAACTTTATAGGACCTTACGTCTTTAAATGCAAACGTGGTGCTATTCCATGTGCAGAGCATGTTTTGCATGTCAAGTACATGACTTTTTAAAATTTATCATTATAAAAAATAGTAAGACTTGTTGCACACAAATATAATATATTTTATACCGTGCTACAAGTTTTTAAGGTACGTGTTAGGAGTTTATATGCACTATCAAACAAACACAATTGTTAGTACAAAGAATTATATTAGCATTATCAAAGAATTTAGAGCCCTCATTGATTTTATAAATACAGATGTTGTACTCATAGAAAAAATATTTGATATATTAGATAACCATTTTAATTATAATGTAGCAGGGATATTCTTTAATAGCCCAGATACCCTCGCAACTAACGTATTAAACATCTCCATAAAAAATACGAAAGTGAATCCAGAATACATTAAATCAACCTTCTTCAATGAAATAAGTAAACATAAAAAAATTATTAAATCTGCAGTAAATATTACAAAAAATAATGGAAGTTGCATAGAAACTGCATTAAAAAATAAACTTATTCTCCCATTAATGTATGATAACAAGCTGCTTGGTGGAATATGTCTATTCTCCAAAGACGAAATTCTAAAAGAAAAAATAAGTAATTTTAATCTCGTAATCACTGAACTATTAAGCATTTTTAAACTCAAGTACATTTATTCTGAACAAGTTTTTCATTCATCAATTGATGCACTTACAGGTTTATACAACAGATACCAACTTGAACTAGGGCTTAAGCAAGAATTTTTTAGATCACTAAGATATCATTCATCTTTTTCACTTGCAATGATAGATGTAGACTTCTTCAAGAAAATAAATGATAACTATGGGCACCAATATGGGGATTACGTTCTATGTGAAATTGCCAAAATCATACAAAAAGAATTCAGAAAAACTGATATCGTGTACCGTTATGGCGGCGAAGAAATTGTAATTCTTATGCCTGCAACTGATATAAACAATGCCATTTTACCACTTGAAAGGCTTCGAGATAAAATAAGCAATTACAATTTTGAAAAAGGCGGAATAAAAGCTCATCTGACAATAAGCATCGGACTTGGGACAAATAGAAATGAATTTAAGACAGAAGATGAAGTAATAAAAGACGCCGATACCATGCTTTATGAATCAAAACAAAACGGGAGAAATAAAATTTCTGCCCGTCTTTAAACCTTTTATTAATACTAAAAATTCACCCTACTGATCTGATTCTCTATGTTTGTCAATTAATTTCTCGAAATCAGATGGTTTTATACTTTGGATAAAATCTTTAAACTCTTGAGATTCTTCTTCATCACGAGCCGAATCAGTAGAAACTGATCCATTCATAAGAACATTTGCAGTAACAAAAATAGGAGCTTCTGCTCTCATTGCAACTGCGATAGCATCAGAAGGACGAGAATCTATTTCAATCGTTTCTTCACCTTTGGTCATAAAAATAGTTGCGTAATAAGTTTCCTTTTCCACATCATTAATTTCTATTCTATCTATTTTATAACCAGTCTTTTGAACTATACTTATTATCAAATCATGAGTCATAGGACGTGCAACAGACAATTTTTCAATTTTTCTTATGATAGCACTAGCTTCTGCGGACCCAATCCAAATTGGTAACGCTTTTCTGTTATCCAAATCGTGTAAAACTACAATTGGAGAACCTGTTCTCGTATCAAGCGCAATACCCATAACTTTCATTTCTATCATATCTATATTCCTTCTTGAATTATTTTTTCTATATTATATCATCAATCTTTTTCATAATATCAGATTCTAATTTTTTAAGATTTGAATCTGAATCACTTTCAAAGTAGATTCTCAAAAGAGGTTCAGTTCCTGAAGGTCGAGCTAAAATCCAACTTGAATCACCAATATATATTTTAACACCATCAAGCAAATTCTTTTCTTTTACCACCATGCCTGCGACTTCTTTTTGCTCAGAAATTCTATCTAAAATCAGCTTAATTTTATCTCTACTATCAAGTTCCAAATCAATTCTATCATTTACAAATTTTGCACCAACAAGTTTAGAAATTTCTTTTTGTAAATCAACAAGAGATTTCCTAGAATAAGCCATAGCTTCAAGAACCAATAAATTTGCAATAAGTCCGTCTTTTTCTGGAATATGACCTTGAATACTTAATCCACCAGACTCTTCGCCACCTATTATTGCATTATGTTCTCTCATTGCCTCGCCCACATATTTAAAACCTACCGCTGTCTCAACGACTTCAACATCCAAAAGCTCAGCGACCTTATCAAGAAGTATACTTGCACCAACTGTCTTTACAAGACAGCCTTCCAAATCTTTTTCACCAACAAGATGAAGTAATAATATTGCAATAATTTCATTGGGAGATACAAACTCTCCATTTTCATTAATAATACCAAACCTATCAGAATCACCATCATTTGCGAGCCCAATTGAATTTGGCTCAGATTTAACTTTTTCAATAAGTTCTTTTAAATATTTCGGTTTTGGATCAGGCATTCCCCCACCAAAATTTGTATCATTATACATATGAATAGCCTGATATTTTATTCCATGTCTATCCAATAGTTTGTCAAAATATCCAATACTTGCAGCATATAGCCCATCAAAAATTATATTTGTATCAAGAGACTTAATTGTATCAAAATCTATCAGTTTTTCTATTTGCTCATAATATTCTTCTTCAAAATTTTCTATAATAACTTCTTTTTTAGGACAACTGGTAACAAAATCTTTACCTAGATTTTCCATCAGTTTATCTGTAATTTCCTGTGTTGCAGGACCAGCATAATCTGGAATAAATTTTATACCCAAATACTCTGGAGGATTATGAGACGCTGTAAACATAACAGCACAAGCATTCCGATGTTTTGCACAATATGCAATTACAGGTGTAGGAACTATTCTTTCAGAATAATAAACACTAAACCCACTATCAGCAAGTATTTGTGCGCACTGTTTTGAAAACACATCTGCCAAATTTCTTGGATCATATCCAATAATTATTGGTTTATTGATATCATATTTTTCAAAAACATATTTCCCTATTGATTTTGAAACCAATTCAACATTTTCAGGGGTAAAATCGTCACCCACAATAGCACGCCATCCATCGGTGCCAAATTTTATATTATTCATCAAAATTTTTCCTTCACTGATTTATACATTTATCTTTACTTTACCCCTACTTTACCCCTAGCCTAATTTTTGTTTATAAAAAGCTATTATATCTTCACGGGCTTTTATAGACATTGCCATTTTGTTTACCTCTGATCTCCAACCACAATATCCACAAGTTGGTGGCAATAATTTTAGGGGAGTAATCGGAAAATCTTTACAGATATCAGGTCTATTTTCATAATCCGAACATTTATTATCCGAAGTAAGTTTAGGGCAATAATAAAAATATACTCTTTCATTTGGGTCAAGAAGTTCAACAGAGAGTTCGAAATATTCAGGAACTCTTGCTTGAGCAGCTTCTTCAGATTCATAAGGCATAAAAACACTTGTAAACTGTTTTGCAAATTTATCTCCACGCATAGCTCTTTGCTTCAATTGTGTGTGAGAAAACTCACTAACAGCTAATTTACAACATGCACCACACATATTACATGAGTATTTTTCTCTACTCGCTATAATCTTTGTCTTAGCTTCTTTTAACTTATCCATATAAGTTGTAGTTAAATAAGTTAACGCCTGCATTTGCCAATTGTAATAAGGACAACCCCCAGGAAAATCTGAGAATATATCAACTTGCTGAATGCTACATTTTATTCTGCAAGATTTACAACTAAAATCAGGTTTAAATTTTTCAATAGATTTTCGAATCATTTCAGCAGCTTCTATGAAAATATTTTTATAGTTTGCTTCTAATTCTTCGTACTGAGTATTCAAATCAACCATACTCTTAGGATACCATAAATAGCCCTGTTCGACAATGATATTTCTTTAATCTATCTTTATAATTTCACAAGAACAGGGACTAGATTATAGGAGAATAATTATGACAAAAAAATTAGAAATCTACAAATGTAGTATATGTGGGAATGTCGTTCAGGTTTTAATCCCAGGTGTGGAAGCTTTGGTCTGTTGCGGAGAAAAAATGAAACATCTTGAAATACAAAATTCAGATGATGAGAGAACAGAAATACACTCACCACTTTTAACAAAAACAAAAAATGGTGAAATTGAAATCTCAGTAAAAAAACATCCAATGGAAAGAAACCATTTTATTAATTTTATAGAAACTATTTCTGAAGATCAAACTGAAGTTCGAATAAAATATTTTATTCCATGTGGAGAAGCAATATTAAAAGTTCCTGACACTAAAAAACCTTTAACCGCACGTTCATATTGCAACATACACGGAGTATACCAAAATAAGTAGGAGATGGTTTTGGTAAATGAAAACGTAGTCGAAATTATTAATGAACAAATCAATAAAGAGTTTTATTCCGGGTATCTATACCTCTCAATGGCAGGTTATTTTTGTGGAATGAATTTTCAAGGATTTGCGAATTTTACTCAAGAATATTCTAAAAAGAAAATAGAACTTGGACTAAAGTTATTTAATAATCTAATTATTAGAAAAGTAACAGTCAACCTATACCAAATAAAAACACCTGATAGAGAGTTTAATAATCCTTTAGATGTGTTTTTAAGAATGAGTGATAATGAACAAATGCTTACTGATTCTATAATGAATGCCATAAAACCTGTTGAGAGAGATAATGACCGACAAACATTATCTCTAATTGACTGTTACATAAAAGACCAAGAAAAAGAACTCACAGAATTGCAATATTTGATTTCGAAATTAAAATATTTCAAAAATGATGATTCTATTCTATACCTTTTGGATAGAGAATTTCGGCGCTAGAATCGATTAAATAGACGATGTATTCCCTAAAACCATAACTCATAATGTGCAAGAGAGGTAATATATGGACAAAGGAATATTATCTAACGTTAACCCTATGTTTAATTCAAAAGAACAAGCATCTCCAGAAGATAATAATAGGGAAAAAATTAACCTATTTAGTAACAGCTTTGCTACAAATATCCGTGGCAAAGATAATAATGCTGAAAATAAAACCAATGAGGAACAGGAAACTGAAGAAACTAATCTTCTAAGTTCTTTGGGGGTTCCAACTGGAGTTAATATTGAAGGATTTGACTACGCTAGCTTTATATCTCAAGATGATGTTGAAAATACTGAAACAACAAAAACAAACACATCAACTAATCCTATAGAAATGGTCCAACAATATCAAGAAAACAAAGTCACAAATATCTATAAGATGATGAACAAAGACATAGTAAATGATTTAACAGATTTAATATCTAAGTTTTAACACTTTGATTAGTCTCAGCTGTTGAGGCTTTAAATTTATCTGTCTTTTTTAAGTGATTATCCAGTCTTCCACAAATTTCATTAACTATTGCTCCAGATGCTACCCCTGCAACTAATGCACCACCACCAGCAATCAATTTCAAAGTGCACATCATACTTGTTGCTACACCAGTTAAAAGTGGGACTCCATAATTTAAGAGCACAGAACGTCTTTTCTCTTTTGTATCAGCAGTAGACATTGCAATTCCAGTAGAAATAACAGGAACCAATAACCCAACACTAACATCCGTAATCGCAGCACCTGTTCTTAAATCTCTTATCTTGTCTACAAAATTATCAGACTCTACATCTGTAGCATTTTTTAAAATTTTTGTCATATTATCTGCAGATTTTTTAACCTTTATCATTTGTTCTTTTGGAAGTAATGCATCATAAATATCTAGTAAATCTTCAACTTCACCTTTTTTATCTCTCTTGATTATTCGATTAAATCTAGCAAGAGATTTATTTATTTCTTTTGATTCCCCTGCAGAACATTTTATTTCATCCTTATTTACAAGCTCAGTTAATTTATTCATAATATCAGAGACAGCATCAAGCATTGCAGTTTTCTCCTCAGGAGACTTAAATCCTGTTTCTCCTGAATAAGAAGAAGCGACTTTTTTAATTTGTTTGAGAACGTCAAGAGATGGTTTATCAGACAAATCCAAATTGGACTGTATTTCACCTATAATTGTATCAAATTCTTTGGAAACATCCTTTGGAGTATTTGTAATTTGACGCCTTACAGATGTAATAGAGTTTTCAAATGTGGTTTTAGTTGGCTGAGTAAACGCCTCTGATATGAATGTTGTCCACCTTTTAGGAGATTTGACGAAATGCCCCATATCTCCAAACGTATGATTATAAATCCTATCAGGCAAATCCTTAAGTTTATCATTCAACCACTGATGACGTTTGTTAAAATTATTTGCACTATAGTATTTTGAATACGTCTTTACGTTTTGAGATTTTCCAGATGTGGTAGAAAGCCATTCTTCAACAGTCTTTTCTATACCCCCAATAGTTACTATTTCGTGAGGATCTCTATTTTTAAGAATATACTTATTAGCTTCTGAGAATGTTTCATGCATAACACTTGCAGCTTTTTCTGCTTTTTTATAATTGCCTAAAACCATTTTTACAGCCATTTTTTCAAAAAATCCTGTAATCTTGTCGCAAGTCTTGTTCATTTTTAATGTCTTACGGAAAAATCGATTAAAGAAAACATCTTTAAGAGATAAATTTAAAACAGCACCCAAGACAGATTCTAAACCTTTTTGAGTTTTTTGCAAAACACCAAGGTATATGTGTTCATATTCTGACAAGTTCGTTTTTTGCTTCACTTTATCAATTTTTTCCGTTAATTTGTTAACCCCAGAGTTTAACATCTTTGATAAAGATTTTGGTGCCCGACCCTTGTTTAAAAGCATTACAAGAGAACTAACTATGAGTGTAGATGTAGCTAATACAATGCTTGACCCCCATATAATCTCTTTCTTCTTCTTCTTTTTTCTTCTTATTTTCAAATCACCTAAAAAGGCATCTATTTGGCTGACAGGCTTGGAAGGATTGTCAGTGTTATTTATAATATTATTATTGGAAGGATTTTTAGCAACATAGGTACCATAGCCATAGTATTTGTCTTTACTACCATGGTTAAATTTTTCAGCAAAAATATTGTTACCGACTTGACCTTCCATATAATTATTAAACCCCCTAAAGGCAGATTATTGCGCTTTTATAGTTAAAATTATAAAGTTTGTAACATTCATGAGATTTGTTTCAAACATAATTTGAAAGATTGCTGACGGAGAAATTTCACTTCATCCCGAAGTTGCTTATTTAAATCTCAAGCGCCCCTCAGCGCTCTCAATTTTTATTATTTAGTTTTCAATTGTTGGTCTATAGCTCGGTGCTTCCTCTTAAAAATGATAATTAATCATACTAAAAAAGAGAACCAAAAATGATTCTCTTTTTAAATGGTCGGGATGACACGATTTGAACGTGCGACCCCCTCGTCCCAAGCGAGGTGCGCTACCAAGCTGCGCTACATCCCGACAAAGTGTTTTAAGTTATCAACAAAAACAATTCTATATTAAACATTTTTTATGGTCAAGCCCGATAAAACAAAGAAAAAATTTTAACGGATGTTTGCTATATCCTCTGAATCAATGTTTGTGTCTTTGTATAAAAGGTCTAAAACTTCTTTTTTAGGTCCTTCATAAAATCTTTGTTTTATAAAATTCATACCCTCTTGAATTTTTAAATTTTTTTCATAAGTAGTAGGGAAAAGTCTCTGGTAAATAGGGTTTGAAATATTTTTCTCATTCATTCTTAAAACCTCTTTATGATACAGATGCACAAGTAAAAATTTATAATTTTAAAACAAGTTGCCTTGTGCAGTGGTCTCTTTATACAATTTAACATTATTTTTTAGCATGCAAAATCACACAAATACACGATATTTGATTGGAGATACGAAAAACTCTAAAATCTACAATTTTGAGATGGGTAAATTATGGTAAAAATGATTAATCTTTTTCATCCTGAGGAGCGGATTGCTTGCCAATTGAATGAAATGTTTTTATTAATATAATATGCGCAGCTGCTGCTACCAAAGCTATTAATGCTGTGATTTTGTGTAGTGAAATCTTCTTTTTCGCACCTAAAACTCCAGATGCAACACCAAAACCTAAAGCAGCATAACCTGTTATAGGCGCAAAACTATAACGGTTGAATTTCTTTTCCTTTTCAGGATTCTGAGATTCACCTCGAAATATAATTCCTGCTTGAATTGGGTTAACTTTCATAACAACACCTCTACAATTTATTCTATTCTCTCAAATAAAGATATACAGTCAAACTATTTTACTCTTCAACTACATAATCTTTTACTATTGCCAAATTTTCTCTTGCTTTTTTGTTTCCCGGATTAATATCTAATGTCTTAATTAAATCCAGTCGAGCTTGTTCATATTGTTTTTGAACCATATACGTAAGCCCTCTTTGCAAATATGCCTGCTCATAATAATCATCCAAACCTATAGCATTTGTATAACTCTCTATAGCTTCATCATATTTATTAAGCTTACACAACGTTAGACCTTTATTATAATAAGCATCAGAAGCATATTTATCTATTCTAATAGCCTTATCATAATCTTTTATGGCCCCAGTATAGTCCTTCAATTCATCTTTTACAATCCCACGATTTACATATGCTTTTGAATAATGCCTGTCGCATTTTATTGCAAAATTATAATCCTTTATTGCCAAACAGTAGTGCCCTAATAAATCATTTACTGTCCCTCTGGCAACATACGTTTTAGCATCTTTTGGTTTTAGTTTTATTGCTTTATCAAAATCTTTTAGTGCCAAATCATACATTTGTAGTTTTAATTCTAACTGACCTCTACTGTAATAAATATTTTCATTCTTTGGATCTATACTTTCTGCAGATGAATAATCTTTTATTGCATCCTGATAATTTCCTAACTGATAATTCAAATATCCTCTTTTTATAAAGAATTTTGCCTCATCCGGGTGTTTGTCAATTTGCTTTGAACATTTTCTTATATCTTTAATTATCTGCCTCTCAGTTTGCTCATATGCAAACCCAACATTAAAAGGATTTAATACTACAATAAGACATACTATTATAAATTTTTGGATCTTCATTTTATATATTCCAATCTATTTTTTAGGCAAATAATACTTTAGCCATTGAATTTCTTCATATTTTGTCAAATACTCAGGATTGAGCTTAAGTGCTTTCAAACAATCATATACTGCCTCTTTGGTCTCTCCTATATGTGCCCTCGATAATGCTCTATTATTATAAGCTTCTGCATCATCAGAATCCAAAGCTATATATTTTGAATAATCACTTACAGACTTTACAAAATCCTTAGTTTTATATTCTATCATTGCTCTATTAAAATATGCAGCTGTAAATTTATCATCTATTTCAATCGCCTTACTAAAATCATTCAACGCACCCTTTGAATCACCTATTTGAATTTTCACATGACCTCTGTCATAATAAGCACTCGCGAGCTTTGGGTTTAATTCAATTGCTTTGTTAAAATCGTCTAGAGCACCATTATAATTCTGCAAATATGCTTTTGCATGAGCTCTATGACAATAAGCATCTGTTATTTTTGAATCAATTTTGATTGCCTTATCAAAATCTAATATAGCACTTCCATAATCATTAATATTTACCTTGGCGACACCTCTATTACAATATGCATCATAAATATCATCATCCATATTAATTGCTGTATCAAAATCATCAATTGCATCTTTATAATTTTTGAGAATAGATTTTGCAGTCCCTCGATTGCAATATGCAGTAGCAGAATCAGGCTCTAATTCAACAGTTTTATTAAAATCCTCAATTGCCCCAGCATAATCTTTTATTGCAAATTTTGAATTTCCTCTCAAAAAATAATTTTCACTGACATTTGGATATTTTTTTAACACAAGGGTATAATCACTAATTGCCTCATCAAATTTTCTTAAATTATATTCTGCCTCTGCCTTTTTAAGATATGAAGAATAACTATTAGGATTTTTAGCTATTATTAAAGAGTATTTTTCAAGCTGTTTTTCATATTTTTCAACATCAATTTTTTCTGCCCCTATAGCAGGTAAAATTTGTAAAAACAGAAAATTAAAACACAATATTATAGAAAAAAGTAATATCCGTTTAGTGTCTCGCATTTATAAAAACCCCACCAATGTTTACCACTAATCCAAATAGAATAACACTAATACGGGAAATATAAATGGTCTATCAATACCATTTATAAATAAAAATACGGAAAACCAAACTAAAAACTAGATTCTTTCGTATGAGCCCAAAAATCTAAAATAGGTTGTATGTTGTTTAATACCTTCTAATGCTTGTTTAATTTTATCATCATCAATATGTCCATGGAAATCTAAAAATAAAATGTATTCATTCACATCCATCTTAGATGGAGTATTATGAACATAAGAAATATTTATATTTCTGCTAGCAAATTCATGAACAATACTATATAATTTTCCTGGTTCATCAATAACACTTATAGCAATAGATGATGTACTATTTTCAGATAGCGTAGTTTTGAAATTTCCAATCATAATAAACTTAGTTTGATTATCCTTGTCATTATTGATATTAGGATTCAATATGTTCAAATTATAAATCTCAGCTGTTTTTTCAGTCCCAATAATCGCGTAAGTCAAATTGTAAGAATTCAATAACCTTGCTGATTCCTCAATATCTGATGTAGTAATAACATTCAAATGCATTGGAAGTTGACTTTTTATGTACTCACTACATCTTGAAATAGCGGGAGTAGGAGCAATTATTCCAGAAATACTATAAATTTCACTATTCTTGGAAAGCAAACAATTATTTGATGGCAAAATCGTCTCAGATAAAATATGAATATCTTTATTAACTGATTTTATTAAATTATCTGTTGACTCACGAACAATACCCTCTTTTGCATTCTCGACAGGAATTATGCCAACAGAATCATTATCGCCTTCTACATAATGGATAATTTCTTCGATAGTCCTAAAAGGCATCTGATATCCTCTTAAATCATATTTTGCACAGAAATAATCCTTTGCCATTTCAGTAAAAGAACCACTCTTTCCTAAAAATGCGACTGTTTTAATATTCTCTGAATTAATAATTGTATTCATATAGAAATTATAGCTTAATAATTAATAAATACAAGCAAAGAGGATACTTTAATGAGAGTTTTTAATAGACTAACTACAATGGAACAATGCCTGAATATATTAGACTTGACCAATCCTCAAAATAACTAATCTGAGTTATACTACCAGGTTTAATCAAAATCCTTGCCTGCTTTTCTGGAGGGACTCCAAGAGTTGTTGCTACTACAGATTGAATAACATTAGGCCCTGTAATGACAGTTAGACGACTATCAACATTTTTGTCTACTAAATTGGATATGACCTTACTAACTCTTCCATTAAAATCAATCATACCTTCTCCACCATCAGGAGTTAAGGCAAGCACACTAGGACTTGCTTCATCATAAGTAAATCCATATTTTTTTACTATTTTATCAAGGGTACAGCCATTCCATTTCCCCCAATTTCTTGAATTCAATTCTGGAATAATCTCAAAATCTTGTCTAAATACTTTTGCAATCAAATTCGCAGATTGAATACATCGTGCCGCAGGGCTTGAATATATTTTATCGCTTTTTACCCCACGACGCTTCAAATATTCACAAATCTTCTTTATTTCTTCCTGCCCATTTTCTTCTAAAGGTGGATATTTTTCATCATGACAAAGTCTTGAATCTTCAGAATGAACAGTCGCACCATGGCATATATATGTTATCTTGCATTTTCTTTTGAACATAGCTAAATCCTTTTATCTACTTTAATTATAGCATATAATAATTAAATACTGAATGAAGGACCTTTTGTTTGTTGAGATTGGGTTACCCCCGTTTGAGGAGATTGAGCGTACAAAGATGCACCTCCAATATTTTGTCCCCCGATTGCAGCTTTATTACTAAACAAAGGATTTGAAGCCATCGCACCTTGGAAGAAAATATCATTGGACATTGTACTGCCCGACAAAATATCCCCTATTCCAGATGATTGATTATTATATTGATACATACCATTACTTATTTGTTGATTTTGAAGAGTTCCTTGTGATTGACTAAGACTTGAATATAAAGGGTTTGTAGTATCTACATTTTGAGAATAATAAGGATTTACAACATTATTTGTTTGTTGATTTTCTTTATCGTATGTAGATTTCAGATAATTATAATATGCAGGATTTTTAAAAGGATCCTTTTGAGAATTCATTGACGGATTTAAGAATGTAAACCCATTTCCTTTTGAATAATCTCTTGCTACAGGATTGTTGGATTGAGCTCTTTGTAAATATGTTAAATATGCTTGATAAGAAGCATCATTTGGCGCAGAAGCACCTGTGACATAACTATTTGCCATAATATAACCACCTTATAAAAATAACCTAACCTATATTTATATAAAGTGTTTTTAATTTTTAAAATTGACTAATAACTCAGACTTATAAAGAATTGTTAATAATTTCTTTTAATTTTTCTGCTTCAATATACCAATCCTGATTATCTTGCTGTTTAAGGATTTTAACAGACGAATACCACTCTGTAGTCTCTTCATTATCAAACCATCGCCAATCCGGGCAATATGGAATCAATAATATTGAAGACTTGCCAATGGCACCCGCGATGTGCAAGGTTACAGTATCCGCAGATATCATTAAATCTAAATTTTCCATAGCCGCAGTCGTATCTTCAAAACTTTCAAATGTGCTACCTAAATCAATCATTTTAGGATATTTTTTACACCCATCAAAGATATCTTCTTTCTGAAAAGAGTAGAATTCTACATTTTCTAAGTCAAATAAAGGCTTAAAATAATCTATATTAATCGTACGATTAATTGCGGCTCTTATCCCCATTCCTCCAGCTTTCCAACACAAACCTACTTTTAACTTATCTGTATTAAAATATTCTGAATGGTATTTTTCAACCAATAATTTATTTGGTTCTAAATATTTATCTGGAGTTGGGATATTGTCAAAATCAATTGAAAGATAATATGGTAAATCTGTTATCAATAAAGAAACATCATAGATTTGTTTATTTAGATTTTCTGAAACAAAATCAATCGAACTAAAATTTCTTGCTAGGAGTGGCAATATAGGTTTTTTGCAATATACAATTACTTTACTAAATTTTTCGTTTAGATAAGGTAAATACCTTGCAAAATGAATACAATCACCGAAACCTTGATCACAATATACAAGAATCGTTTTCTCTTGAGAAATATATTTTTCACCTTTACCGACCCAACGGTTTTTTAATGCTCCAATTTCAATAGAAACTTCTCTTTGAATAAAGTTTTTAAATCCATTTTCAAAATCCTTAAGTTTTAACAACAAAATACCCAAAGATGGAATAGTTGCATTCAGATCAACATTATTTTCTATACATTTTTGAAAACATTCCAAAGCCTCATCATATTTTTTAACTTTTTCCAAACTGACAGCAAGATGATAATATCCTTGCTTATCTCCATTTGCAATTGCTGTTCTATAACACTCTTGAGCGACTTCATCATTACAATATTTCAACTCTTGCAATAAACCTGCATGAATCCAATTTGAAGGATTATCAGGGTATAACTCCATAGTTTTTCTACAATACTCTTCAGCATCATTATAATTTCCAAGATCCATTGAATTTTGAGTCATTAAAACAAGAGCATTCATATCATTAGGATGTTTTTGCAGAAATTTTAAACAATATGCATGAGCAAAATCATACATTCCAAGTTGCTTAAAAGCTAAAATAATTTTGAAAAATATTCTTGGGCTACCTTTATCAAACCTGAAAAGTTCTTCATATAAAATTACTGCATCATCATACTTTTTGTTATGGAATTTTGTCATAGCAAGTGCGGCAATAGTCGAAGCAGATTTTTTAAGGTTGTAAGCTCTCTCAAGAATTTTTTCAGCCTTATTAAAATTACCCTTCTTTAATTGGAACAATCCCCAAAAAGACATAACAGTCTCATTATTTGGGTTATCCCTCAAAAGTTCATAATAAATTTTTTCAGCAGAATCAAAATCGCCAACTTTAACAAAATTTGAAGCTTTATTTATTTTTTTTATATCTACCATAATACTATCTTTTCTTTTCTGCTATTTCTTTAACTCTCTCAATTAGAGGAATTGTTGCACTGCTCCAATTTTCTCCAACCTTTTGTTTAAAGATTTCCATATTTGAGTACCATTCAGTTTTTTTATCATTATCAAACCATCGCCATTCAGGACAAAATGGAAGTAGCAACAAAGTTTTTACGCCAAGAGCTCCTGCAAGGTGAGCTGGTGCAGAATCAATAGAAATAAACAAATCAAGATTCTTAAGTGCAGCAGCAGTATCCTCAAATGAATCTAAGTCGCCTGATAAATCAACTATTTGTGGAAAATTATTTTTAACATCAAAAATATCATCTTTTTGCAGAGAATAATACTCGACATTTTCAATATCAAACAAATCTTTGAGATAGTAATTTATATCAATAGTTCTTTGTAGAGCAACTCTGAAACCTTCACCCTTCGCTCTCCAACACAAACCAACTTTTAATTTTTTATTTTCAAAATACTTATTTTTAAAATAATCATATTTTAATTCGCTACATGATAAATACCCCTTTGACTCAGGAATATTATGAAAAGTCATATTGAGACGGTATGGTAAATCCATCATTAAAACAGACCAATTATAAACAGTAGAATAAACATCTGAAGACGGCATTATTTCAATATTTGAATTTTTTATTTGTTCAAAATTTGTACTGAATAAATCTACAAGAGTTTCAGGCACAGCAACCTTGACAGTTTCAAATTTATCAGTTAGAAACTGGAAATATCTTGCCATCATAAGTGAATCGCCATATCCTTGCTCAGCCATAACAAGTAAAATGTCTTTAGGATGAGCTTTTCCATCCCAAGGATTTTTTAAATTTTTATGTTGTGGTAATTTCCCTCTTTGCAAATAGTATTTGTAACCTTGATGCATCCTTTTTTCAGTAAAAAATATGCTTGCATAAGTATACAATATAGATTCTTGGTCAGGATAATCTTTTAAGATTTTTCTACAACACTTTTCAGCCTCTAAATATTTATGGTGTTTTCTATAACATACCGCTAAATCATATGCAGCATTTTTTAAACCCATTTTTATAGATTTATTATAAAACGTTTCTGCTGCGTCAAGATCTTCTTCTATAAATTCTTCATAAATACCAAATAAATCATATACAAAAGCCTTATTAGGAAACTTTTTTTCTATCTCTGATTTTAATTCTTTTAGTTCTTCAGCTCTACCAATACTAATATATAGATTGAATAATCTTGTATAAGCATCAACTGATCCATATTGCTCAACTCTTTTTTTTGCAATTTCTATCTCATTATCATACAACTCAACTTTATTATACAAATTTTGAACAATATCATAATAAGCTTCGTTTGGCTCAAGCTCTATTATTTGTTCATACATAACTATCGCATCATAATATTGAAACAATCTTTCTTTAACAAATGCCAACTTCTTTAAGGTTTCTAAATCGTGTCCTATTTTAAGAGCCAATTCTAGAAAATTTTCTGCATTCTTAAAATCACTCTTGTAAATATTAATAAGCCCCAATTTACTTAACGCATAGGCATCCCCAGGATTTGCTTCTAATATTTTCAGGTAAATATTTTCAGCTTGATTGAAATTATTTTTTTTAATCAACTCTTCTGCAATATTTATCATTTCTGCATTATTCATATTGTCATCTTAGCATTTACATTATAACTACGTCAATAATGTTGAAGAATGAATAGCTACAACCAAAGTATGAACAAGGAAAATTGCACTACTCAAATTTTAATCTATTGTAATCCTCTCTCCTTTTGGTTTTATATAGGTATTATAACGAAATATTGACTAATTTTTTGACTTATACCAAATAATTATTAAAAACAAATTAGGGTAGTCCATATAAAGTATTTTGTATAAATTGCACTAATTAAAACAAAATATATTCCGATATAAACAATAAGTTTAACTAATAACAGCGAGGTGTGAAATGCAAATAAACGGTGGAGTTAGGTATTGTGACACGGGTGTGAAATCATCACTACGTGCAATGCAAGTCGCTAATTCTCTTTTAGGAATAACGAACGAAAACGTTTCAGGATTTGATAAAATAGGTTATCAAAGAAAAGAAGCAGTAGTGTCATCATTTACTGAATATCTTGGAGTTAATGGGATTTCAACTAACGTAGATGATAAGGTAGGTCGTATAATTGTATCCGAAAGACCTCTCGATTTAGCATTAGGAGAAAAAGGATATTTCCAAATTAAAACCCCTACAGGCGTTCAACTTACAAGAGATGGCCGCTTTAAGCTCGATAAAAATGGAAACCTTTTGAATCTAGAAGATAACAAAGTTTTGTCAGATAGTGGTGTGCCTATAAAATTAAGTTTCATCCCCGATGATTTAAAAAATATTGTTGTTAATAAAAACGGATTGGTCAGTTTATTTAATCCAAAAAGCAGAAAACTCGAATCTGTTGCAAACCTTGGAGTCGTAGATACAAAAGGTATGGCTGTAATGAAACCTGATGTAAAACAAGGTTATAACGAAAATTCAAACGTATCATTACAAAATGAATTTTTAGCAGTAATGCCTACAGTAAGAACATTTGAGGCAAACAGACAAATGTTTATTATGAGTAATACGAACACACAAAAAGCAATCAGCCAACTTGGCTCAGCATCATAAGGAGATAACTAATGTTTAATGCTCAAGCAATTGTAAGAAGAAGTATAAACAACGCAACAAACCAATTTGATAAATTGGCTTATGTTGGTAATAACCTTTCTAACTACAATACAAATGGTTATAAGGGTGTTCGATTTGAACAAATGCTTAAAGAAAGTGGCTACATTGAAGGTGCAGTAAGAACAGATTGCAGACAAGGCGCCCTAAAAATTACGGATAGTCCTTACGATGTTGCAATAGATGGAGCAGGATACATCCCTGTAACATCTGCAACTGGAGAAGTTCAATATACAAGAGATGGCTCATTTAAAAAAGCTGCTGACGGATATTTGTATACCAATGATGATTGGCTTGTAGGTGATGGGATAAAATTTCCTGCAAACTGTTATAAATTCCAAATCAAAGAAAATGGCGATGTAATGAGCTTTGACTCTGCGGGTTCAAAAGGTACGAAGATTGGAAACATACCTATTGTAAAATTTGCGTCACCTGAACAATTAGATCAAGGAGATAACAATAAGATGGTTGCAACTGCTGAATCTGGTTCTCCTGAACTTATAGTTGACCATCACTCCATAAAACAAAATTGTATAGAAAGTTCTAACACTAATATATATTCAGAAGTAAACGAGATGTTAAGACTAAACGCTTCAATGATTGCAAGTATGCGTTTATTGAAAGTAGCAGATGATATGTACAACAAGGGTATTAACATCAGAGAATAGGAGATTAACTAAAAATGGCATTTGGATCACTAGACAGCATGGGGAAAACATCATTAATGATGGGATTACTTTCTCAAAAACAAAAGGCTTTAAGTGCAAACCTTGCAAACGTGGACACTCCAGGTTATGTAAGACAAGACGTTGACTTCGCTCAATATCTAAACACAGGAAGTGGATTAGAAACAAAATTAGCGCAAAAAATTGGACCGTCACCGGTATTTAATGATTCTTCAACTGATGAAATTAATCCGGCAAACGAACTTACCGCTATGCAAAGGAACGCAATCCTTTACACAATGGCAACAAGACGTATGTCTAATATAATTTCGCAAATGAAAACAGTAATTAACGTAGGAAAGTAGGCTAGATTATGGGTTTAATGGATTCATTTGATATTGGGGCAAATGCTCTAAAATGTCACGGAATGAGACTTGATATTCACGCAAAGAACATAGCAAATATTGATACTCCAAACTATGTTAGAAAAATTCCTGTAATTAATGCGACAGATAGTTGTTCTTTTGGTGGAGTTCTAAATCAAATGAAAAATGATTCTTTTGGATCTGGAACATTACCTTCATCAAATGGCGGTGTAGCTTTTGGTGGAGTGGTAGAAGACCCCACTCTTGGTGACAAAATATATAGACCTGGACACCCCGATGCAGATGCTAATGGCTATATACGTGCATCAAATGTAAACGCAATGGTTGATATGGCAGATGCCGTTATGGCTCAAAGAGCGTACGAGGCTAACTTAGCTGTTATCAATATTACAAAAACAATGGCTTCAAAAGCTACTGAAATTGGAAGATAAAATTAAACCTTTACCTTTACCCCTTACCCCTTACCCCTGAGTAAGACTCAATTATATACATTTATACTTATTACACAATATATTAATAATGAATTATCAAACCGTTAATCCGGCGTGTGGGAAACCATTCGCCGTTTTTATTTATTTTATAGCATTCATAAGTAAATTAGATGAATAACTATTTTTAATATTTTTTGATTGAGTCATTAACGCAACTGCTGCCTGCTGCAAAATTTTGAATCTTATGTATTTAGAAGTTTCTTTTGCGATATCCGCATCTTGAATTGTTGAACGAGAAGAAATCAAATTTGTCATTTTAACAGATTGGCTATCAATTATGGAGGACAATTTATTCATAGTTACCCCAACATTTGTTATTTGGTCCTGAACGGTAGAAAGCATATCATCAATTCTATCAATACTGTCAGTTGCACTTTCAACTGAAGAGAAATCTACCCCAAAATCAAAGAGATTAAAACTTATAGACGTCGTAATATAACTATTAGAAGATGAACCTGTATCAATTTTTAAATTCAACACAAACGGATTTGGCGTAATATCGACAACATTTGTAAATACTGTATTGGTACCATTATTTATCATTGTATTTCGGTCTCCAGCTTCGCCATCTATAGTATTTTGATCTCCCTTACCAATTAAAAATGTATCATTTGAATTTCCGCCGTTTGCAATATTTTGATCTCCAGAAATCGATATGCTATCGACATCAACCCCACCATTATAAGTATTTAAATCCCCCTTAACTTTAATTGAATTTGCCCCACCAGTTGTCGTTACAACATTAGAATTCCCGGTAACCTGAAATTTGTCGTCCCCAGTTGCTGTATTTACTGTATTTGAATATCCTTTTACAACAACGTTACCATCTCCACCTGTCGAAACTGTGGTATTAGAATCGCCATAAATATTGAAATTCGTATCACCACCCTGTGATAATGTTGTATTATTATTCCCTTGAACACCGAGAGTATTATTCCCGGTTCCTGCAGTTATTGTATTTGAATTTCCAACCGCAGAAAGAGTATTATTTCCATTTGAGGCTTTAATATTATTATTATTCCCTGTTGTCAAAACACTATTATCACCACTTGTTACATCAATCGTATTTGCAGACCCATTAACAGTAACATTATCGTTACCACTTCCAGTATTAATGTTAGTATTGTTATCAGAATTAATCGTGATAGTATCGTTACCAGCTCCTCCGCTGACAGATTTAGTTGTTGTTGCATTAATATTGATAGCGTCATTCCCATTTCCTCCAAGGATAGAATTATTAGTAGAGCTTGAAGTTATAACATCATCACCATCATTCCCATTTATGACATTGTTTGTTCCTGATTCAATAGTAACTCTGTCAACAAGATTACTACCATTAACTGTATTATTATCGCCTCTTATAAATAAATTATTTGATTGATCCGCGATAGACGTTACTGTGAAATCTGAGCCCTCAAGAGTAATTGCACCTGTATTTGAATTGTAATAATATTTCAATCGATTTGTAGCTAGAGCAGTCCCATCAGCATTTTGGTTTACAACACTATAAGTTTTACCATCCATAACAAATGTTTGAGTTTCACCTACTGAAGTAAAATTAAGCATACCACTATTAGGGTCAACGGCTATATTTGTGACTGTTGTGCCTCCGCTTGAATTGTCAACATAATAATTTGCGCCAGTACCACCATCAACTATATTATTACCCGTGCCGTCAATTACAAAGTAGTCGTCTCCACCGCCACCTTTTACTGTATTATTATTTCCAGTTACATAGAATGTATCGTTCCCCATACCACCTGTGATATTCGCATTACTACAATTCATATTATAAGTATTATTTCCGGCATTATCATTTACTGTTGTCCCATAATTGATATTATATATATCATCGCCATCACCGCCATTTGCAGAATCTGCTGTACCTACAGTAATAGTATCATTACCAGCTTCACCATATCCATTACCACGATTTAAGGTTAAATTATCATCACCAGCACCGCCATAAACTGTTGAATATAAACCATTAATTACAACTGTATCATTACCACCATAAGTATAAATTGTATTACTTTGTCCATAGTCAACAACTTTATCATCTAAATTGCCAGTATAAAGATTTGTTGCATAACCATAGAGTTTTATGTTATGTTGAACATCCCTTTGACCAGTAATGTTCATATAAGCCCCACCAAAAGTAATCTCATTTGTGACAGGGTTATAACTGTATGCTAGAGTATTTGCACTCCCCAGATTATTTTTTATTGTATAGTTAATTCCGTTGATTGTTAAAGCCTTCGTTTCTCCAGAAGCAAACGAGAGGGTATCTGCATTATCAATAACCTCACTAAAACCAGATTTAATTGTACTGGTACCATTATCGATAATTGTATTAATACCATCACCTCCAATAACCACAGCATTGGTTCTTCCAGATGCAACCGTTATATTATCATCTCCAATTCCACCATCGGCATATGCATACCACGTTCCAGATTTAAGAGTTATATTATCATTACCATTTTCTCCATATACAATATTCCTATCTGAAACAGATATTGTATCATTACCATCCCCACCAAAAATTTTATTATTGTTAGTACTAACTGTAATTATATCATCGCCACCATATCCATATATAGTATTATTACCAGCCAGATCACCATCTGCTCCTTGCAATGTTATATTATCAACCTGATCACTTCCATAAAAAGAACTACTACCAAGACCCCAAATAATGTTATTAGCCTTCGTCCTATCACTTGTGACAGAAAAAGAAGTCCCTCTTTTAAAATTAATAACGCCTGAATCAACAGAATAAATGAGTGTATTACCCCCAGAAGAGTTATTTTTTATCGTATAGCCTATGCCATTTATTGTAACAGTTTGAGTTTGTAATCCTGTAAAATTAAGGATAGTAGAATTAGCACCAGGGACATTCGTTGTAATTGTTCCAGAACCATGATCAGTTATAGCATTTGTTCCAGCACCACCATCTACAAGATTGCTTGTGCCAGAATTTATATTAAAAGTATCTTCATCTCCTTCCCCGTAAAGTGTATTTGTACTTGAAGAAACATTAAAGATATCATTCCCATTGCCTCCATATATTATAGTCCTGCCAGCAGTTACATTAAAAATATCATTCCCTTCTCCACCATATATATTCGCCCCAGCACCTTTTGCATTAATAGTATCATTTCCTGCTTCACCATATAAAACATTATTCCAATTTCCATTATCAGTGATAGTGTCGTCACCTGCACCTGCATATATATAATTTCCTTTTGATAAGCTATTAGCCGTTGTAATAGTATCTGCTAAATCCCCTGTATAAACATAGTTACTCGCACCATTAATAATAATATTGTGAGCTACATCCGTCTCCCCACGAATCTCAAATAATGAGCATAAAAAAGTTAATGCTCCTGTTCCTGTATCCTTGGAATAAGATAAATTAGAGGCGACTCCTTGCCTGTTCTTAACTGTATAAGTTACACCGTCAATTTGTATATTTTTCGTTTCCCCAGCCGCAAAATCGATCGAACCATCAATTGTGCCACTAGCCATAGCACTCATCGCCATCATAGACATTGCTGACATCCCAAAAGATCCTGAGGTAGTAAAAAGGTCCTCAGACGTTGTCAGGAGAGCATCCGATATAGTTGAAAGAGAATCTGACGTTGTCGGGAGAGAATCTAACGTTGTCGGGAGAGCATCCGACGTTGTCAAAAGTGAATCTAGAGTTGTGGAACTCACATCTTCTCCATCAATACTAACCATTGCGCCATCTAAAGATGCAGTAGGAGATGCTTGTGAAAAAGCTGCAACAGCAGCAGTTGTCGTCGTCGTTGTCGATTTTGGGGTTTCAAATAGATTTATACCATTATAATTCGTCGTTTGTTTAATCTGATTTATCTGTTCTACTATAGAATCAGCTTGTGCCTGCATAGCATTACGAGATTGAGTATCTAATGTTCCACTTGAAGCTTGAACAGATAAATCTCTCAATTTTTGTAAAAGGTTAGTAATATTATCTAAAGAACCAGATGCGGTTGATAATAACGACATACCATCATCTGCATTCTTTTGGTCCTGAATTAATGAACTTATTTGTGTTGATAACCCCTTCGCAATATAATAACCGGCAGCATCGTCCGATGCCCGATTAATTTTATAACCGGTTGATAATACTTCAACAGATTTATTTAATTGCTTTGTTGAATATGCAAGCGTAGCCTGGAGAATAAGCCCTGCAATATCCGAACTCATTGTTATCACAATTTTCTCTTCCTATTTTTAACAAACGAACTAATGGCAAGTTTTATAAAAAACTTGTCATTCAAATTTTTGATAACACATATGATGCCACTAAAAGCTCTAATTTAATGGACATTTTTTTATAATAATCGACGATCATAACTATACAGCTTAATTATAGCATTTTTATATCCTTAATATAAGCATAGTATAAATTTTTGTTACTTTTATTCACATATAGTAGATTTAATTTTACGAAATATTAAGAACATTGTAAACTATGAAATCCCTCTTTTTTCAAATACTTTATCATGGTAATGAAGTGATAAAGTGAGGCAAGACCATGAGTTATGAATATGGCGACAGTATAAACAAGAAAGGTATTAAAAAAGAAGATTTTAATAATGCCCTAAATGAAAAACATTTAAACGAAAAAGAGAAAAAAGCCACAATGGATATTTTTTCAAAATTTGCATCTCTAAATGGGGATGAAAATCTTTTAGATGAATCCGAACAAATTCAAGCTCGTTCAGCCTTTGCCGCATTGGATAAAAATCAAGATAAAAAAGTAACAAAAAAAGAATTAAAACATAGCCCTGATTCTAATGAATTGTCAAAAACATATAGTGATAGTGGAGAAAAAATTTCAGAAACGTTTATGAACACTCTCGACATTACTGTAAACAAAGGAGATAAGTCAAACATCGGGCAAGTTCAATATGGAGAAAACAAACCCACAGCATATTATCAAACTCAAGCCCCAAGACTCCCACAAGATGAAGGTTTAACAACATACCATACGGATAATGATGGAAGAATAATAGAAAAAGATAATATAACGCTTAATGGAACCTACGTTTACACTGGCGACAAAGATAATAAATATAAAATTGATAATAAACCAGAACAAAAACTTGTTAATAAAAAAGAAGTCCCTCTTAAAGAGATAAAACCCGTTATACCAGTAGTCTCAACTGAAACAGATGTAAAATCCACATTTTTCCAATACTTAAGTAATGATAAAACATTCACGGGTAAACTAAAAAATGGAAAAGATATGGAGCTTCCAAGTGGTTGTGAACTGATTAAAAATGGAGAAACTTTTGCCATAAAACTTGGAGACAATATATATAACATGAGAGGGAAATCAGATGACACCCAAAATCCTCTCAGATTTGAATGTGATGAAACAAAAAAAACACTCCAAGAGGCACTCTCAGAAACTAAATCTGATGATGCTGTTCATAACTACCACAACCATGGGATTAATGGCAATCAAAAATCTACTTACGACAAACAAACCGGAGTAATTTCCCACGGGACTAGTGAATCAGCAGTTGGTCAAACTCAGACATTTGCATCAATGTTGATGAATGGAAATGAAGATTCTACCCTAAAACTTGATAAACAAAAAGGTCCTAAAGGCGAAACAGAGACAACTGGTGAAATAATCTTAAAAACAATAAATGTTAACGATGATAATGGCATTGATATGACTGAACTTGTATCATATCTCAAGGCTGACCAAGAAGAATCCAAAACAGTCAAAAACAGATCTGGGGCCAGAAAATTTGCTGGCGGAGTTGATTTAGATGCGAAAGATCTTGCCAATATTGGGAAAGCATTTAAAAAATATGATACCAATAAAGATGGTAAGCTTAATAAAGTTGAGTTGCAAAAATTGCTTGATGATCTTAAACAAAATAGTATGAGTAAAATTGCTGGTAAAGAAAATGATAAATATATCGGAGACGCAAAACCTACAGAAGACAAACCTTTAAAAACTAAATCAGAAGAAGATACAAAACCAGAACCAACCCCACTTGAAGGAAATAGAAAACGTCATATTAAAGAAAATTCTCAAGAAGTTGGTAATGGTCAAAAAGAAGAATATTTCTACAAAAAAGGACTTAGAACCAAAATAGAAAATGGCACAATTAATGATACCCCTATTACTTTTGCTGATGAAGATAGCAATATTGCAGTAATAAAAAATCCTCTGCTTGGTAAAAAGAAATTCCTAGACATAAAAGGTCTAGAACAAAATGTTGATGCCAGAATTAAAAAATATACAGTAGATGATAATGAAGATACTCAAATTATAAAAGTCAAAGATAAAAATGATACTATCAAATATTATCTACTAAACACAAACCCTGACGGAACTTATCAATTAGGGGAAGAACTAACTGACAAAGGGGAAAATAAATTCCTCACAAAAAATTCACTAGCAAAAAAAATAAATACAAAATTTGGCTTTAATGATGCCAAAATACCAAAAGAAATAACTGCAAAATACGATAGCAAAGGAAATATGAATATTTACCTTAACAACGGACCTTGTTCAGAAAATGTTGCTAAGATTTATATCATAAGATACAACGCACAACTAGCAAAAGATATAACAAAAAAGGATACATCTATACAAAATAGTCCAGCAGAAATAGCTATGAAAAGTTATTATTACTACACCCCTACTAAACTGAAAGAAAAAGAACAAACAGTAGTCGCCAAAAAAGCAACTGATTTCGGACTCACAAAAACCTGGGGAGAAACATTTGGCTGGTATAAAGACTCGAAAAATATTCACTACAAGTGGAACCATAATACCAAAACCTTTGACAAATTCCAAAATATAACACTTGTTGATGAATATGGAAGAGCTAGTTTTGGCATAGAGGACTTAAATGACCCTGAGATATATAAAGCTGCTGCGACCGGAAACACAAATATGATTTATAATCTAGGATTACATTCCTCGACTAGTAATGTAAATGATATAATAAAAAACTTCAACAAAGAAAAAAAAGAGAAAGGATTCTTTGAATCAATTTATAATGCAAGTCAATATTATACTAAATCATCAATAATAGATTTCCTTGCATCTGCCACAGAAAATAAGTTAACACAAGATAATGATTTTAAGGAACTGTATCAAATATTCAAAACAGAAATTGATAATGGAAAATACCAAAATTTATCAAGTGATACACTAAAACAAATCGATACTCTCACAGAAAAACTTAATGAAAAAATCCAAACAAAACTGCATCCTTCAAACTAAAACGTACTAGAGAATTATAAATTAATACTCAAAAAGACCGACATAACATCGGTCTTTTTGATATAAAAATTTGAGTATTAACGTTTTCCCCGCCTGTACAATCAAAGATTGCTTCGTTCGCGTCACTATCGTTTCGTTCACAACGGAGGCTTTCCAGTGCTGCATCCTCAGTTTGCAACTGCTCTCGCAACTCCAAATTCGAATTCCGCAGCGGTTCACGCCTATCTTTTTGAAAATTGGAAACGTTTTCTTGCTTTTTTTCTACCATATTTTTTACGTTCTTTAATTCTAGAGTCTCTTGTTAATAACCCTTCTGAACGTAAAACTGCTTTGTACTCTTCATTAAGTTTAAGTAAAGCTCTAGAAATACCATGACGGATAGCGCCAGATTGAGAAACAACTCCGCCGCCTACTGCTTTAACTTTAACATCATATTTTTCTTGATTATCTGTCAAAACTAATGGTCTATATATCATCATTTCAACTGCAGGTCTGTTACCGATATAAGCACCAAGTGTTTTACCGTTTACAAAAATTCTGCCTTTACCTTTTACAAGTTTAACTACTGCAATAGCTTCTTTTCTACGGCCAGTAGCCATAATTTCATTAGGTTGTGCCATTACTTAGCCTCCTTTTCTATCACGATAGGTTTTTGCGCAGTATGTGGATGTTCAGATCCAACATATACTTTTAGTTTAGTGAATTGTTGATCACCCAAAGTATTGTGTTGTAACATGCCTTTAACAGCCTTCTCGATTAATTTAGTTGCGTCTTTTTCACGAACTTCTTTAACTGTTGCTGATTTTAATCCACCTGGATAACCTGTGTGATGATAATATATTTTATCAGTTTCTTTATTTCCTGAAACAACGATTTTCTCTGCGTTAATAACAACGACAAAATCGCCAGTATCAACGTGTGGTGTGTATTCAGGTTTATTTTTTCCTCTTAAAATGTTAGCAATTTTAACTGCTAAACGCCCTAATATTTCGCCTTCAGCGTCTATTAGATACCATTTTCTTTCAATTTCTAGAGGTTTTGCTGAATATGTCTTCATGCTTTATTCTCCGTTTTTTATTTATTAATTGTAACTTACTTCAACTAACGTTAGCCCGTATGGACAAACATTCCGCCCTGCTTTTGAACGGTTTTTTGACTCCATAACTTCTTTTATGTGACTAGGAGCCAGATTGTGTCCTTCTATTTCAAGAAGGGTACCGACAATTGCCCTTATCATATTGTACAAAAATCTGTTTCCTACAATATCTATAACAATTTTATTCTCAAGCCTTTTACACTCGGCTTTTGATATCAAACAAACTGTGCCCGGGTTAGGCGTCCCAGAACTTTTAAAACTTGAAAAATCATGTTCACCTATAATATAATTCAAAGAATTTTGCATCCTTTCAATATCTATATCATATTTCACTCTTAATAAATCACCGTCAAAAGCGTATTTATATGTGCGATTAATAAATTCGTACCTATAATGCCTTGAAATAGCAGATTTTATAGCGTGAAACTTAGGCGAAACAATTTTCAAATTCGAAACTGATATATCTGGAGGCAATATTTCATTAAGACTATACATAAAGTTTGAAGCAACAATATCTTTATCTAAATCGAAATGAACGACCTGCCCTATGGCATTTACCCCACTATCAGTGCGTCCTGAAAAGATTGTTTTTATCGGTCTATTATTTTGTTGAATGGGACTAGTTTTTTTAGTCCCATATATCAAAGTACAAAGTGCTTTTTCTAGTTCCCCTTGTATTGTTGGAATAGGAATCAGTTCGGAATTTCTAAACTGAATTTGACTCCCGGCATAATTTTTACCAACATACTGAACCAAAAAAGAATATCGCATTAACTATACCAATTGAATTAATGCCATTTCTGTAGCATCCCCACGTCTTGGCGGTAAATGATAAATTCTAGTATATCCGCCTTGACGTTCTGAGTATTGTTGACCAATTACAGTGAACAATTTTCTCAAAACTGTTTGAGGTGCTAATTTTTTATCAGCTTCTGTTGTATCGAATACTTCAGAAGTTTCTAAATTCATGTATTTGCCTGTTTGCTTATCAAAGATAAACCTAGCAGCTTGTCTTCTTGAGTTCAAATCACCTTTTTTTGCTAAAGTGATGATATCTTCAGCGTATGGTCTTAAAGCTTTTGCTCTAGCCATAGTCGTTTTGATTTCACCATGAACAAAAAGTTCGGTAGCCAATGAACGCAACAAGGCCTTTCTTTGGTCTTGAGCTTTGCTAAGTGTATGTTTCTTACATTGGTGTCTCATTTTTTTGCTTCCTTATATATTTATTTACTATTATTCTTCGTAACCTTCACCGATTAAAACGCCATTTTCATCCATTTCTGGATTTGGAGCTAAATCAAGACTGTGTTCGTGCAATCTTTCGATTACTTCATCAGATGATTTTTTACCAAAGTTTTTAATATTTAATAAATCATGTTCTGATTTCTTTAACAATTCAGCCATTGAATTAATGCTTGCACGTTTCAAACAGTTATATGCTCTTACTGATAATTCCAATTCTTCAATAGTAATTGAAGTAGTTTCTTCTTCGACTTCAGCTGAAGAATCATCAACTACATCTTCACCACCAAGTGTATCAATAATTGGAACATTACCTGTTATTGATGCAATTTGAACAAAATGTTCAATTAACAAGTTAGCAGCTTGTGTTAAAGCATTTGATACATCAATTGTTCCGTTTGACCAAATTTCTAAAGTCAATTTATCAAAATCAATTGAACCACCAACACGAGTATTTTCTACATCATATTTAACACGTTTGATTGGCATAAATGTTGCATCGATAGGTAATACATCAATTGATGTTGATTCATTAGAAACACGAGGAACATCATTTGCTACATAACCTTTACCGGTATCAACAGTTACATCTGCGTGGAAACTACCGCCATCAGCGATTGTACAGATTAACCAGTCAGGGTTTACAACTTTAACGCCAGCAGGTAATTGAATATCACCAGCTAACACTGCACCAGGTTTATCAACATCTAATCTTAAATGTTGAGATTCTTTTGAATCAGTCTTAATTGCTAAACCTTTAAGGTTTAATAATACGTCAACTACATCTTCTAGAACGCCTGGAATTGCTGTGTATTCATGAGTGATACCTTCAATTCTTGCCGCTGTAACAGCAGTACCTTCAAGACTAGAAAGTAATACTCTTCTTAAAGCATTACCAATTGTTATACCAAACCCTTTTTCTAAAGGTTCAATAACAAATTTACCATATTGCGAACCATCTGAGCTTGTTGCTGTGTTTACGGTTTTTATTTTTAATTCCATGTTTAAATTTCTCCTATAAATTCTATTATTTAGAATAATACTCAATCACAAGTTGTTCTTTTATTTCTGGATCCATTTCGTCTCTGTTTGGAAGTCTATCAAAAGTGATTTTTAACGCATCTTTATCAATGGTCAACCAACTAGGAGCACATGATAAATCGATTATGCCTAAAACAGCTTTCAAATATGTTGCACTCTTAGACTTAACATTAACAACATCACCAGATTTAAGGATATATGATGGAATGTCTACTTTTTTACCATTAACTGTAACGTGTCCGTGGTTAACTATTTGTCTTGTTTGTTTACGAGTTACACCAAAACCAGCTTTGTATAATACGTTATCCAATCTTGATTCTAGTATTTGTAACAAAATAGTACCGGTAACACCCTTTTTACTAGCTGCTTTATGGTAATATTTTTCAAATTGTTTTTCACTTACTAAATAAGTAAGTCTTATTTTTTGTTTTTCATTCAAATGAATTGCATATTCTGAAAGTTTCTTTCTTGCTGCACCATGCTGACCTGAAGCATTTTGTCTCATAGAAGAAGTTAGCTTTCTATTTGATAAATCTTTTACTCCGAAATTACGGAATAACTTATTTGTAGGTCCTGTATATCTTGCCATACAGTTTGTTCTCCTTTTTCTTGCTGGTGAGGCACCTATGGCCCATCGTACTGACGAGCTCTCACCAATTTGTTACTTTATGTTTGTAGATTGTTTTTATTTTTTATGATTAACCCTAAATTACTCGAGTAGTCGCAAAAGTGTTGTTTTGATTTTATCTTTAGCTCCTGTGGAGTTTTTTCAAAACTCTTACGTCGCAATCGTTGTGTTCGTCCTGCTTGTCTTGCTCGCTCGTTCGGCTCGCTTCCAAATTACTCGGGTAGTCGCAAAAGCTTCGTTTTGCTCCTTCTCACGGGTTAGTTCGCTTCGCTCACATCACCCTACCGAGAATTTGTCTAAACTCTACGTTTTTTAGGTGGACGACATCCGTTGTGAGGAATAGGTGTTACGTCCTTGATTAATGTGATTTCAAGTCCTGCTGCTTGGATTGCTCTGATAGCAGTTTCACGACCTGAACCTGGTCCCTTGATATAAACTTCAACTTTTTTCATACCTTGGTCCATTGATTTCTTAGCCACCAATTCAGCTGCAGATTGAGCAGCGAATGGAGTTCCTTTTCTTGCACCCTTAAATCCGGAAACACCTGCTGTAGCCCATGCTATAGCATTACCTTGAGTGTCAGTAGAAGTAACGATTGTATTGTTAAAAGTAGATTGGATATGAACTATCCCTTGCAATACATTCTTCTTCTCTTTTTTCTTTGTTTTTTGTGGTCTTGCCATTTTTATTTCCTTTATATTTTACTATATATTTTATCATCTGAAGCTCAGATTTAACTCATTTACTTCATATCAATTTTTACTAACTTATACAAAAACTAAACTGTTTTCTTCTTAGCAACTGGTCCAGTTTTCTTACCACGTCTTGTTCTTGCATTAGTCTTTGTTCTTTGACCTCTGCTAGGTAAGTTTCTTTTATGACGCATTCCTCTGTATGAGTTAATTTCTTGTAAACGTTTAATGTTCATTGTAATTTCACGACGAAGGTCACCTTCTATATGATAATTTGAAAGTTCTTCTCTTAATAGTTTAATATCTTCGTCTGTTAAATTATCAGTTCTTAAATCAGGTGAGATACCTGTTGAAGCTATAATTTTCGCACTTCTTGTAGGTCCAATTCCGTAAATATAAGTTAATGCGATTATAATTCGTTTGTTACGAGGTAAATCCACCCCTGCTAGTCTTGCCATCTAATTTTCTCCTTTACTTGTTGTTAGATTTTTTTATTTAGGAGGGATAAATACTTCCTCCCCACCGATTGTTTAATGTCTTTCGGTTCGACTGTGCTTGTCTGTGTTAATTTTTTCGACTACCTTACTCTCCATTTCGCTGTTAAATTACTTCGTAATTTAGTCGCTCAATCAGAGCTATGGATGTTACGGGTTTGTCTCACTTCATTCGCCATAACCCTACCGAAAATTCGATTAACCTTGTCTTTGTTTGTGTTTAGGGTTTTCACAGATAACTGCTACTCTACCTTTTCTTTTGATAACTTTGCATTTATCACACATTGGTTTTACTGATGATCTTGTTTTCATGGTCTTTTCCTCTATCTTGTAATTTTTTACTTTGTTATATTATCTTGCTCAATCGCACTACTTAAGTCTGAATGTGATTCTTCCCCTTGTTAAATCATAAGGTGTCATCTCAACTTTTACTTTATCGCCTGGTAAAATCCTTATGAAATTTTTTCTAATCTTGCCTGATATATGAGCTAAAATCTCATGATCATTTTCTAATTTAACTCTAAACATAGCGTTCGGCATAGATTCTAAGATAGTGCCTTCTATTTCTATTACGTCTTTTGACATTCAGTCCTCTTTACTATTTGTATTTACAGCGCATATTAAGTGCCATTACAATCATATCTGCTAAAACTTTGAATGCAAGCAGTTTCAAGGAAATTATTAACTTATTTTAAAATCCGTAATATAGATTGTTTTTTAAAACATACCACACAAACAAGATATTACATTACATGCAATTAATCCTATTATCAACACTTTTAGGGATACCCCGTAACAATTCTTAATTTTATTTATTTATTAAACATTATAAAAACAATCCTTAATTCAAACAGTACTACTGCTACTTCTATAAACAAATTGTAACTAATTCTTAACAAATAAATGAAGAATTAGCAATTATAACATTAATATATACTTATTATATACATAGACCTAAACAAAAGGAGCATAAAATGAGCTTTTCAATTAAAGGATATCAAGAAGATTTAAAAAATAAGATTGAGTCATATGCTTCAACTCTTAATAATATAAAGAGCACAAATACTAGCGAAGCAACTGGAGCACTTCCTGATAACGGAATGGGGCTTAACAATACTCAAAAAACTAAATTATACACATCAGGAGCATTCACCGTTCCTAATGGTACCGATAATAACGCAACCAAATCACAAACCAATGGAGCACAAAAAACAGGCTCTAATGCCGCAACAACATTTGGTCAGTTTGTTGCAAAAACAGTAACAGACGCAATTACATCATTAACCAATTTTATGAATACTATGATGCAAAAATTAGAAGGACTTAGTGCTGATAAATCAGCTTTAACAGCTCCTAAAACAACAGGTCAATCTAAAAAACCACAAGAAAACCTAACAATGGACAACCAAGGAACTAAGAACGACAGCACACAACCTAAAAATTCAACTACAAAAAATCCAGAAACAGCTAACATAAATAGTGGTTCTAAAACTGATTTAGCAAGCAATACTAAACCTAGCGACATCAAAAATGAAACAAAAGCTGACAACAAAGAAAAGACAACAAATACAAATGAAGCTCAAACAAGTACTGAATTAGATAAAGCAGCACAAAAACAAGAAGAAAAAGAATTTGCAAGTGCTCAACAAAAATTGCAAGATGAAGCAGCAAGACTATCAAATGAAAAAGCAGCATAATTAATAATTAATTAAACTATTATATTCATTTTTCAAGAACTCCTTACCAGGATTGATACAAATAAAATCCCAAGGGAGTTCTTGATTTATGTCAAAACTATTTGTGGCAAATTTATCAGTATCAATTGAATATTTTTTTGCTGCAGATTTATAAGCTCCAAGTTTTGCACCCTGCTTATAGACCTCAATTAAATAATCAGTCAATGAGCCATCACCTCTTGATAGTAGCGTTTGATAATAATCCCATTTAGGGCTTGAGAATTTTGATTTAATTCCGATCTTGTGGAGCTCTTTCTTTAAATAATTTTGTTTAGTTTCTAAAGTTTTTATACTATCTCTTTCACACCATTGAAAAGGTGTGTGAGGTTTAGGAACAAACGTAGAAAAGGAAAACGTTATGCCAAAGCCTTTGTTTGCGAGTTTTAAATCTTTGCCCAATCTTATAAATTCATCTATATCTTCCTGGGTTTCTGTAGGTAATCCAAGCATAGAATATATTTTTATTCCATGCAAACCACCTTCTCTTGCAACTCTCACAGCATCAAAAATCTGAGATTCAGATAAGTTTTTATTAATAACCTTCCTAAGCCTTTCACTAGCTGCTTCTATAGCAATAGTAGTATTTTTTTGACCTGCAGCTTTAAGAGTTTTTATCACAAATGGTTTTATAGCATCAGCCCTCAGAGAAGAAACGCTCATTTTAATATCAACTCCCGATTGAATTTTATTATAAATATAATCACAAATATCATTAAATCTAGGATGGGCAGATATTAAAGCCCCTAATAATGCAATTTTATTAGTATATTGTAGCCCCATATCTATATTGGAAATAATTGTTTCATAATCTACAAATCTTACAGGTAAATTCAAATATGATGCTACACAAAATCCACATCGGTTATAACACCCTCTAGAAATTTCAATTATAAAAGTATCAGAAAAAAAGCTATTTGCACTCAATATTGGAGTATAAATACATTCTGATAACCCACAATGAGATTTGTTTACTTTATCACCTTTTTTGATTTTAGAAGGGACATAAACTCCTTCAATTTTTGAAAGAATATCAAGAACTTCATCTTTTGACTTATCTCTGTTTTCTCTACAAATTTTTAGGATATCTGAATTGCAAAAATCACCATCACCTATAATAATAAAATCAAAAAAGTCTTTATATGGTACTGGATTTGCAGTAACAACAGGTCCCCCAGCAAAAACAAATGGATAATGCTCTCTTTCAACCGATTTTAGAGGGATGCTGTGTTTTTCAAGAATTTTAAATATATTGACAAAATCCATATCAAACGAGAATGAAAAACAGATTGCGTCAACGTCTTTTTCATTAATTTTGGTATACTTTGTATCTGTACAAACTCTTTCTACATTAATATTGTCATCTTCATCAAGACCTTTGAACAACCACATAAACCCTAGTGAAGACAATGAAAAGGCTTCACACTCAGGGAAAGCCATCCAAACATTATAATCTGTATTTTTATTTATTTGTCTATCATATAAATATGTATCTGTCATTTTCAATTACTCATTAATCATTTTAATATAAAGCTCATCTATTAATACACACGCAGTAGCTGCAAGTGCAGGAGCAAAAATAACTCCAATAACACCTAAAAATTGAGCAGTCACAAAAATTGAAAAGAATATTAACAAAGGATGGATATCCAAAAATTTTCCAAAGATATATGGTCTTACAAAATTATTTTCAATCCACTGTGCAAGGAAAAATGATAATATTATAAGTACTAAAGTCATCGGCCCCATTTGATAACACATCACAAGACATATACCCAAAGCAATTGCAGGACCTACAATCGGAATAATATCAAGAACTGTTGTTATTAAGCCCAGTAAAACAGCATAATCTACTTTTAAAAGCATCAAACACAACATAAATATCAACCCGATACTAAGGATTGTAACACCTTGAGCAATAATATATCCACCTATTTTTTGAGAGATTGTATCTGCTATTCTATCCGCCTTCTTTTTCATTGACTTTGGAAACATGCTTAAAAAAGTTCTACGAATGGATTTCTTATCCACTAGGAAATAATATATTGCGATACACATAGTTAAAAGATAAACAAGTGCAGATGCAAACCCAATAGTGAATGTTATAGACCGATTAACCAAATCTGTAGTAAAAGTTGATACTGGTTGAATAAATGATGGTATATCTATCATATCAATAATATTTTTACCTAGAATACTAGCGTTCATAATAAATGATTTTAATGACTCTATTTGTGCGGGTAATATATTTATAAATGTGGTTATTTGTTTTGTTGCAATCACGAGAACTGGAACAAAAAAGACGAATAACAAAACTAACATCCCTAAAAGTACAATACTGGAAGCAATTGGGCGTTTAAACTTTTTGCATAAAACTTCGACAATAGGATTTAGAGAGCATGCCAGAACATAGGACGCAAAAAACAACATCGCAATACCACTAATCATTGTCACAAATTTTATTGCTAATATTGCGACAATAAGAAATGTAATATTTTTTATTGTAAAATAATTTTTAAAAAACATGAAATCCTCTTTATTCAGTTCCTCATAACTGCTTTAATATTAACAAGAACAATTGAAAGTTCAAGTAGCGAGGGAAATAATAACGTGGGTAATTATTAATCGACAAAAAATTTTGAGAGTTTATCTTCTACATATAAGTAGAAGATAGTAATATACTGCAATTACAAGAATGATTATCTTAAAATTTGTATCAGTTTCTTAACATTCTTAATTAATAATTTCCATGCCCTTTGCGATTTAATATAAAATGGTAGGATGTTGAATTAATGGAGGGGTATCGTGGTAGTAGAAGAAACGAACAAAGTATGTTTATCAGAAAATGCGATTAAAGTATTAGAGAGACGTTATTTAAAGAGAGATAAAGAGGGTAATTGTATTGAAACACCTGCAAGTATGTTTAGACGTGTTGCAGATGCATTAGCTTCAGGAGATTTAAAATTTGGGAAATCAAACGTGGAAGTAAAAGAACTTTCTGACAAATTTTATACTGCAATTACAAACAAATATTTTATGCCTAATTCTCCAACATTAATGAATGCAGGAAGAGAACTTGGACAATTAGCTGCATGTTTTGTTTTACCTGTAGAAGATTCACTAGAAGGAATTTTTGAAACAGTAAAAAACACAGCTCTTATTCACAAATCAGGTGGAGGTACGGGGTTTTCATTTTCAAAACTTAGACCTAAAAATGATGTAGTTCGCTCAACAATGGGCGTTTCATCTGGGCCTGTTTCGTTTATGGAAGTTTTTAATGCAGCAACAGAAGCTGTAAAACAAGGTGGAACAAGACGTGGAGCAAATATGGGGATTCTAAGAGTTGATCACCCTGATATTTTAGATTTCATTGATTGTAAAGCTGATAATACAAAATTAAATAACTTTAATATTTCTGTAGCTATTACAGATAAATTTATGGAAGCATATCTTAACAATGAAGATTATGATTTAATCCACCCTAATACAAAGACATCCGTTGGTAAGTTAAGTGCTAAAAAAGTTTTCAACTTAATTGTTGATGGCGCTTGGAGAAATGGAGAACCTGGCATTATCTTTATTGATACAATGAATGCAGATAATCCAACTCCAAATGTTGGACCAATTGAATCTACAAATCCTTGCGGAGAAGTTCCATTGTTATCATATGAAGCTTGCAACTTAGGTTCTATTAACCTTGATAGAATGCTTAAAAAAGAAAATGGAACTTGGAGCGTTAATTGGGATTTGTTAGCTGAAACAACAAGAACCGCTATTAGATTTTTAGATAACGTAATTGCTATAAATAATTATCCATTACCACAAATTTCTGAGATGGTTCAAAATAACAGAAAAATCGGTCTTGGAGTTATGGGTTGGGCTGATATGCTTATGAGATTAGGGATTTCCTATGCATCTGAAGAAGGGACTAAATTAGCATCTCAAGTTATTGAATTTATTGATTATGAATCAAAATGCGAATCCGTTGAATTGTCAAAGGCTCGCGGGAAGTTTAATAACTTTGAAGGCAGTATATATGACCAAGATAATTATTTGTATAATAAATATAAAGGAAAATCTGCAGGTAAAATTTCTGATGAACAATGGAAAGATTTAGATAGCCAAATTAAAGAATTTGGTATCAGAAATGCAACAACAACTTGTATCGCACCAACAGGGACTATCTCAATGATAGCATCTGCTTCTGGTGGTGTTGAGCCATTATTTGGTCTTGTATTCTCAAGATTAATTATGGATGGAACTGAGATGCTTGAAGTTAATGAATTGTTCAAAGACTATATGATTAAACTTGGTCTTTATTCAGAAGATTTAATGAAGAGAATTTCTGTTGATGGTTCAATTGCTCACATTGATGAAATTCCTGATAAGGTTAAACAGATGTTCGTAACAGCTCACGACGTTTCACCTTATTGGCACGTAAAAATGCAAGCAGCATTCCAATTGCATACCGATAATGCTGTATCAAAAACAGTAAACTTTGTAGAAACAGCCACTCGTAAAGAAATCGAAGAAGCTTACGTTCTTGCATATAAAAATAATTTAAAAGGTATTACGGTATATAGAAACAACTCGAGATTCTACCAACCAATGAATATGAATGACAAGAAAAAAGATGAAGGGGTAAATGAAGGGGTAAAAGAAGAGGAAGTTGTAATTGACTCAACTATTACTAATTCTGAAACGTCTGTAAGTGAAACAGAAGAATATAATCCAACAGGTGAAATCAAAACAATTACCTGCCCGGAATGTGGAAACAAAATTGAGATGGCTGAAGGATGCTTCATCTGTCTAAATTGTGGTTATTCAGGTTGTTCGTAAAATAAGAAGTTAAACAGAGAACAAAACAAGACTGGTCAAAAGCCAGTCTTGTTTTGTATTTAATACATTTATTACATGACTTTTTAAAAAATATCCTTATAAATCATGATGAAGTCATACTTTTGTATGTCATACAAAAGTATGATTTTAAGATAGATCAATTAAATTAAATGCTATAATTGACGATAATCTTTCTAGGAAGGACGGTTTGTGGTGTACAACGCAATGAATCCAATAGGACCTAGACCGTATACAAACGGTCAGTATAAAAAAGAAGAGGGATCTGAGGAAAAGACCCGGGATTCTCTACACCAAAATTCTGGTGGCCGTCATCAACAACAAAACCAACAACACAATCCAAACCAACAAAATAAACAACAACCCGAAAGAAAAACTATTGCAAAAGGAGTACAAACTACTGCTCCTACTGGGCCAAGACGTCATGTTGTTCCAAATAATGGAGGTAAAAACGATGCATATCAACCTCAAGCGTCACCAAGAGTTACGCCTGTAGTTAATAATGCTCAACCTTCTAAACAAATGCAACCAATTCTTAGAGCTCCTCAACAACCTCAACAACCTCAACAAATCCAAGAACAACCAATACAACCTATGATTCAAGAAGTTAAAGAGGAAGCCCCTACAAAAGGTCACGCAATTACTGCAGCAAATAATAAAATCAACATTGCTCAAATCCTAAAAGATTTTTACAATACTATTGATGCTATCGGAACTCCTGGGATTATAAGAGAAGAAGTTCAAGACTATCTAAAAGAAGTTGAAACACACTGCAATGGCGAAGCTCCATCTATTGAATTTGTTCAAACAAATTTAAGAAATGCAGCAAATATACTAGATAGATATATTTCAGAGACTCTAGAAAAAGAGTCTAAAGTTGTTATAAAATGGTTAGAAGCTTTATTTTTACAAAGAATAAATTATAGATTTAATAATGGTGAAATAAACAAAGCATTCTTAGTAAAATTCCCTGGTGATGATAAAAAAGAAGCAGGGACAAATGAAGGGGTAAATCAAGGGGCCACCGAAGATACAAATATAATTCAAGAGTCTGAAGTCAAAGAAAATAAACCTACACAATATGAGCCAATTGGAGCTCCTATTGAACAACCTCAAAAAATCAGGGTTGAACAAACTGTAACTGATCCAATTCAAGATTATACACCTCAAAGACCACAAATGATTGAACAACCAGTTCAAGTGCAACAAACTACTAGAATAAGACATAAAACTGAAGTTGTTGTAATACCTCAAGACAATGAACTGAAATCATTATTTATACAAGCTAAAAAACAAGTCTTTGCAAACAATCCTTCAAAAGCAATGGATATATTCCACAGGGCACTAATCAGAGCTCAACAAATAAATGATGGTGAAACTGAATCTAAAATTTGCTTAGAAATCGGTCAAATTTATGATGATAATAATTATACAGTACAAGCTTTAATGAGCTATAATCGTTCATTAATCAATACAACTGATAACAATGTAAAAACAAAAGTTCATTATTCTATGGCTCAAATTTATGATGATGTGAACCAAGTTACACCTGCATTAGATCATTATTTAACATCTGTTTCATACGCAGGTGCAAATGATAATCTTGTTTCACAATCAACATCATTAACAAAAATCGCGAATATATTCTCTTCTCAATATGATGAAAAAGCTTTTGAATTTTATGAAGAAGCTAATCTTCTTGTTGACCAAACAAGGGATTCTAAAACAAAAGGTTTTGTTTCAAGCAATACTGCTGGGGCATATACTAGATTTAACGTTCCTGAAAAAGCTCTAAAATATTATGCAAATGCAGTTAAAAATTATACAGTTTCTAACTCTCAAGATAATATCGTAGAAAATTATAAAGCAGCCGCAGAACTAATGATTGATTATAAAAACCCTGCAAAAGCTAAAGTTTTACTAAAAAAAGCTCTTGTAAGAGCAGACAAAATTAAAGACGCTAAACTAATTGACGAAATAAACACTCTAATGGAAGAAGTTTGTTAATTCATAATTAACATGATTATGTGCATAGCACCACTTCAAATGAACAGATAGTTATTTTTGACTTGGAATCTTAAATAAAATTAATGAATTAATAATTTTAGAAAATAACTGGAATCTTAACGTAACATGATTATGTGCATAGCACCACTTCAAATGAACAGATAGTTATTTTTGACTTGGAATCTTAAATAAAATTAATGAATTAATAATTTTAGAAAATAACTGGAATCTTAACGTAACATGATTATGTGCATAGCACCACTTCAAATTTGATACCAAATTCCAACTTAAAAATGTAATAACAGTGGATAGTAGCTTATAGCATAATGCATTTTTTTTTATTATCTCGGTAAAATATGAACTCAAATAAGTATTGTCATTTTATAATGACCACCACGCAAGTGATTAAAATAGATTATTTAACTTGTGAATCAGTCACTTTATATTTGAGTTAGGGGATAACATGAACAATATAAAAAAATTATTAGCGATTTTGGGGATAATTTTTTATCTTAACACAAGCGGTTTTGTACTTGCGGAGGAAACTACACCGGCTAAATATCCTGATTATGCTTATGAATATGTTGGAGTTGATAAACATGAAGACTGGAACAGAAAAATGTTCTCGCTTAATTCGAAATTAAACAAATATGCAATCAAACCAATACATACTGTCTGGGCGTCAATAATGCCTAAATACATGATGGATAGAATTCAAAGTGCATATATAAATATCCAATATCCTAAAAGACTCATAAGCAGCATTTGCCAGAAAAACTTAAAAGATACAAAAAATGAAACAATAAGATTTTTCACTAATACAACAATTGGACTGGGGGGTATGTATGATCCTGCAAAAAAATTATTCCATATAGATTCTTGTAATGATGGTATAGAACAAGCTCTTGCCAATTCAAAAATAAAACCAGGTTCATTTCTTGTAATGCCTTGTATCCCTGCCACATGTCCACGAGATATGATTGGAAACTTATTTGACTTTGCTTTGAACCCAACGACCTATATTGCAACACCAGCAATTGCGTTTGCGAAACTTGGATTTACTGTAAATAGAACTGCATACATGCAACCTATTGTTAAAATGATAGAATCAACATATGCAGACCCATATGAAATAACTAAAGAACTATATGGATTAGAAAGTTATATAAAAAATCATCACTTGAATCGAGATGAAATTCTTGATACTCAAATCCAACTTGCAAAGAAAGAAAACGCCCAAAACAAAAATACAGAAGAAACTATAGCTGAAAACAATTTGGACACGAAGACATATAAGGACAAAGAAGAAAACGTAGTAAATATTAAACAAGACAAAAACTCTAAAGATAAAAACAGTGATGAAGCTGTTTTGAAAGTTGATAAAAGTACAATAAACCCTGATATAATATTATCTGGGTATGACTCTCAATGTCCTGTTACTGATTCAATGAGGACTGCTTTGTTTGAACTTCCAGAAATAAACGATTCTATGTGGAATGAATTATCTATCTGGAATAGATGTTTCAGTAAACAAATAAAAACATCTTCTGTAAATATTGACCCTCAAAAACCAAACTACAACTATAAATATATTATGCAACACGACAAAAATTCACCTGTTGCAATAATCTACCCTTCAATTGGAGAAGGAATCAATGCGCATCATTCTGTAATTTTAGCTAAATTATTTTATGACAAAGGTTATTCAGTAATAATCGAGGGTAGCAACTTTCAATGGGAATTTGTAAAGAGCATGCCAGATGGATATAGACCAGGAATAGTCCCAAAAGATGCTGATGCACTTAGACTAATCACTTCAAAAGTATTAGATTCTCTTCAATCAAAATATAATTGCCAATTTAGTGGGAAAGTTGTTATCGGAACATCTTATGGAGCAATTGCGACATTATTTTTAGGAAATGAAGAATACAAAAATAATACACTTGGAATAACTAAATTTATTGCAATAAATCCACCTGTTGACCTTATTTATGCAATGAAACAAATGGATAACAACGCTGAAGAGTGGAAAAATAACCCTGAGGAACTAAAAGAAAGAGTTGCAATAACAGCAGCAAAAGTTATAGCTCTATCTGATATGAAAAGTAAAGATAAGAATTTTAAAATTGAAACACTTCCATTTAGTGAATACGAAGCAAAACTTATCACAGGATTTGTTATGCACCAAAAACTATCAGATCTTATGTATACAATAGAAAATGTTCCAAAGAATAAAAATAGCGATTTTTACAAAATGGTTAATAACATGGATTACCATGATTATGTACAAAAATACTTAGTAGGTCCCCCATATAAAAATGTGGAGGACATGGGCTATATAACAAGTCTGTATTCAATCTCAGATTATCTTAAAAACAGCAACGATTATAAAATATACCATTCAGTAGATGATTATCTTGTAACAACAAAACAACTTAGTGACCTTAAAGGTTTTGCAAAAGACAAGCTAGTTTTATTAAACCACGGTGGACACTTGGGATTCTTATACCGACCAGAATTTCTCCAATCCTTGACTCAAGATATTACACTTGGTGGGCCTCAAATGGCTGGGGTCAAAAACAATAACGATAAGGCAACAAACGAGGGTAAGACGCTAAATACTTTAGGAACAAACAAGGATAATAAATCAAACCTTAAAGAACTAAATACACAAGACGACAAAAAGACAGTCAACAATACTATAAGCATAAATACTCTTGATGAATATGACAGAGTTGTTAATTACTAGAACAACTTCCTTTACAAGATACGCTAAAGATGAGATAATAAACTCATTCAAGGGTATCTTTATGAAAAAATCAGAATTGAATTTAGCAGTATTAAAAGATAGTTACAACCCTCTTAAAGAATGTTATTCGGATTATGCTGCACAAAATGATTTAAAAATGAAAGAATATATAAAAGATTCTTGTATAAAAAGATTTGAATATACTTATAAAAAATGATTTAATCAAAATCTAAGACAAATTGAAAGTCTTTGATATATTAGTCAGCAGTTTTATAGCTTTTTCAGGAACATTCATAATATAATTATCTACATTTTGCTTATTTTTACCATCTATGTAACCGTCAGGAGTTCCAACTTTTACCGATTTAAAATCATCAGAAATAGTTACACTGTCCATTGCTAAAACAACAGCTGTATTTTCGTTATTATCAATGTATCCGTCTTTATTTAAATCCACACCTTTAAAAAATTTATTAAGCATTTTCTTCATTGCTTTTGGGGTACTTGTTGGTATAAATTCCTCTTTACTGACTTTCCCGTTATTTGTTAATGCTTTCATACTTTCATCAGAAAACACTTTCGCATCTTTTACATATTCATCAGCGGAAGAATTTTGTAATAATGAATATTTTATATTCTCAAATTCGATTTCATTTAAATTACATACAGATTTCTGTTTTACTTCTTTATCATGCTGCATAACATTATGTGCGGCATTTCTGCTGTATCCATCTCTGGTATTTGAGTTGTATGGTCCGACTCCGCCGTTTATTTCTAACATTAATCCTACCTGATTGCATTATTACAGAATAAGTAAAACTTGTGAAATTCTTATATTGCCTGAATTTTTAACAATTCACATAATACGTTACAAAATTTAACTATAACAAACCTTTACGTGATAGAAACTCAACAACTTGTTTTAGGGCGTTAGCTCTGTGAGAGATTTTATTCTTCTCTTCTTCACTCATCTCTGCCATTGTTATTCCACGACCTTCAACTTCAAAAATCGGATCGTAGCCAAAACCGTTTATACCTTTTGCCTCTTTAATTATTGAGCCAAAACATTTGCCAGAGGTTTGGAACAACATATTTCCGTCTTTATCTAAAAGCGTCATACAACACACAAAATGAGCAGAACGGTTTTCAACACTTTCTAGTTCCGAAAGTATCTTATTTATTTTGTCTTGTTGGCTTCCTGCATATCTTGCAGAATAAATCCCAGGTGCGCCATTCAAAGCATCAACACATAATCCTGAATCATCCGCTAATGACATTTGATGAGACAATTCGTTTGCTGCTTTTGCTTTTATATATGAATTATCTTCAAAAGTATCACCATCTTCAACAGGATCAAAACCCTTGGGCGGTAATACAAACTTTATACCGCTACCTTCAACGATAGCATTAACTTCTTCAAGTTTATGAGGATTTCCAGTCGCAAATACTATTTTCATAACTCACTCTTTTTATAAATATTGAACTTTCCCTTGAGTAGATTCTGAAACAAGTTCAGAATGATGAACAAATTAATAATACAAACCCTTACCTACTTGCGTAGCACCTATTTACCCCAACGACGTTGGCGATGATTGAATTCTTGGATACATTTTGCAAGTACATTTTTATCAAATTCAGGCCAATATGTAGGAATAACTAAAAGCTCCGCATAAGCAATCTGCCATAATAAATAATTTGATACTCTCATTTCCCCACCTGTTCTAATCAATAAATCAGGGTCAGGAATAGATGAGGTATAAAGCGATGAAGAAATTGTCTCTTCATTAATATCTTCAACCTTCAACTCACCTGCTTCAACTTTTTGAGAAATTACTTTTACAGCACTAACGATTTCATCTCTTCCACCATAGTTAACTGCTATTTGAAGATGAACTCCTGCATTATCTTTTGTTACATTAACGGCATTAGAAAATAGTTCCTGAAGTTTTGGGGATAATTTTGTTAAATCACCAAGGAATGATATTACAACATTGTTAGCGTCTAACTCTCCCAGTTCATTTTTAATTGTACTTCCCAACAAATTCATAAGGAAATCAACTTCTTCCGGTTTTCTATTCCAGTTTTCAGTTGAAAAAGCATAAACAGTAAGGTACTTTATCCCATAATCATTACAAGCATATACAGCTGCTTTTAGAGCATCAACACCTTTTTTATGTCCTACAGGAGTTGGTAAACCATGAATTTTTGCCCAACGCCTATTGCCATCCATAATCACAGCAATATGTCTCATCTCTAATTGAGTGACTAAATCTTTTATTTCTGATACTTTATCTTTTTCAATAGTTTTCATAAATTCCTCTGTAAGAAGATTATACTTCAAACCTGTCAGATAGCAAAAATTTTCATTTATATTACAACCGAATTGTAAAGTATAAAACATTTCGCTCTATCATTCATATTTAGTTCAAAATATGAGACTGATGCACAAGTCAAATAATCTTATTTCTGAGCAAAATTGACTTGTGCTACGTCGTCTTGGATTATAGGCAGTTCGGGAAAACGTGGTTTCCCTCACTTGGACAAGTTTCGCTTTGCTCACTTTTGCCTAAATCCGCTCTCTCGTCCAGTGTCGCAAAAACATGCCGGCTGCCCGCAGCCATGTATTTGCTCACATCCGAGAGGGCGCCCACTACAAAGTGGCAAAATCGGATTTTGACCACTTGTGTAGTGGGCTTAATATGATATTATATTTTTATGTTTGAAAAATTATTAAAAAAATTTTCTATACACGCAATATTGATTTTTGTTTCATTACTATCAATTTTCCCTTTTATATGGCTTATTTCAACGTCATTAAAGGGCGTAAATGAAAACATTTTTGCATATCCACCAACAATAATTCCAAAAGATTTTACTTGGGCAAATTATATTGGAGTTTGGCATAAAGTTAATTTTATTGGATATTTTGTAAACAGTATGGTAGTTGCAGGATTTACTGTTATTTTAAACCTTGTACTTTCAGCTCTTGCGGCTTACCCACTTGCAAGAATGAACTTTAAGGGCAAAAAAACAGTCTTTTTTGCTATTTTGGCTACTATTATGATTCCGTTTCAATCTATAATGCTCCCTGTTTATTTGATAACAATTAAACTCCATTTAATTGATAGCGTAAATAATTTTATGGGCTATTTGGGTCTTATTCTCCCGTTTGCAGTCAATGCTTTTGGGATATTTTTGATGAGACAAGCATTTATGAAAATTCCACCCGAGCTTGAAGAAGCAGCAATCATCGATGGATGCAACGTTTTTGAAATGTTTATGAAAGTATGTATCCCAATGGTTAAATCATCTTTGGCCGTTCTTGCAATATTTACATTTATTGGTTCTTGGGGCGAATTTCTATGGCCAAGCATCGTATTAACAAAAGATGCTATGTATACACTCCCAGTTGGTATAAATAATCTTCAAGGCTTATTCAGCTCAAATTGGAGATTTATCGCAGCAGGTTCAATTTTATCAACAATACCAATAGTTATTTTCTTCCTTGCAATGCAAAAATACTTTATCTCTGGAGAAAACGACGGCGCAGTTAAAGGATAGGTGCTATGCACATAAAACCAGGCACGTAGGTCGGATTTACTAATCCGACAAGCCTACAATACAACTTAGGGTTGGGTTACCTTTACCCCTTACCTTTACAACTGCCACAGCACTGGGAATTATCAAAGGTATCTTTATGTTCTGCACAAACCTTGCACTTGTCTTTCATTTCGCCATGTTCAGAATAATATTGATAACTTTTAACCCATTTTGGTTCTTTACAAGAACAGGTATCCATAAAAGTTAAAAACTGAACAAATTTTTCAATTATGTCTTCAGGAATAGAATATTCAAACTTTTTAGCATTCTTATCAACTAATTCAGGATCAACTTTTAAAACCTTTGTTAAAAAATTTGAGATCACTCTATTCCGCTCAATTTTCTTTTCGGCTTTTTCAATTCCTTTTTTCGTCATTATGATTATGCCATAAGGTTCATAATTTATAAATTTCTTTTTAGAAAGAGCCTTAATCGCATCAGAAGTAGACGGAGCACCAATATTCAAATAACTTGCTACATCTTTAACTCTTGCAGCCTTATTTGTTTTCACAATTTGATATATCGCTTCTAAATATTTTTCAAGACTTTCGGTTAATTCTTCTTGCATAATAATATCCTTATTTTTACTCTAACAATAACATAAAAATGGCAATATATAAGTTGACATCATCATATGTGTATGTCTTAATTAAGTCAATATTTTATGATATGATATTTGATATAAATTGCACTAGAAAACGGAGAAGTTGTGGATAGTATTGTTGAAAAAATCAAGAAATTGAAGCAAGAAAAAAATGCTATAGTTTTAGCTCATTGCTACCAAAATATGGAAGTAGATGAAGTAGCAGATTTTGTCGGAGATTCTTTATATTTGAGCAAAATGGCTAAATCCACGGATGCAGATATTATTGTATTTGCGGGTGTTTCTTTTATGGCAGAAACTGCAAAATTGCTTTCTCCAAATAAAAAAGTTTTATTACCTAGAACTGAATCCGGCTGTTTTATGGCTGAGATGATTGACCTTGAAAACTTAAGAAAATTCAAAGCAAAATATCCAGGTATTCCTACAGTTTGTTACATTAATTCTACAGCTGCAATAAAATCAGAATGTGACGTTTGTTGTACAAGTTCAAATGCTCTTGATATTGTTAGAAACTTGAACGTTCCTAAAGTTTTATTTTTACCAGATACCTATTTAGGTAAATGGGTAGAATCAAAATTAGACGGTGTTGAAGTTATAACATACAATGGTTTCTGTCCAACACATTTAAGGATTTATCCAGAAGATATAGAAAATATGAGACAAACATATCCTAACGCAAAAATCCTTGCACATCCTGAATGTCATACAAAAGTAACTGAATTAGCAGATTTCGTTGGAAGCACCAAAGCAATAATGGAATATGCGGCAAGAGCTGATAACACCGAATTTGTAATTGCTACCGAAAAAGGTGTTGCAGATAGATTAACAAGAGATTATCCAAATAAAAAATTCCATTTAATTAAAGATAGTATTGTTTGCCAAAATATGAAATGGAATAAATTAGAAGATATATATAACTCACTTATAAATGAAACTCACGAAATAACGTTAGATGAAACCATTTCTAAAAAAGCAATGAAATGCATAAATAGAATGTTTGAGATTAATGATAACTCAAGGTTGAAAGTATGAAAATATTAGTTGGAATGTCAGGCGGAGTAGATTCTTCCGTCACAGCTCTAATCCTTAAACAACAAGGTCATGAAGTAATTGGTGCCACTATGGCAATATGGGGCGATAGAGGAATTAAAAACCAAATGAAAGACAAACTCCCATCAAAACATGGAGCTTGTTTTGGACCTGATGAAAAAGAAGATATTGAAGAAGCAAGAAGAATTTGCGAACAAATCGGAATTCCTTTCCACGTATTTGATTGCGTTGAACAGTATGAAAAAATTGTTCTTGATAACTTCAAAAAAGAATATTTAAATGGGCATACACCAAATCCTTGTATCTGGTGCAACAGCCTTATAAAATTTGATGTACTTCCTAGACTTGCAAAAGAAAATGGCATAGAATTTGATAAATTTGCAACAGGACACTATGCAAGACTTTCTCAAAGTGAAAACGGGAAATTTATTCTAAAACGCGGTAAAGACTTGAAAAAAGACCAATCGTACTTTTTATACAGATTGAAACAAGAACAACTTCAAAATATTCTTTTACCACTTGGAGAATACACAAAAGAAGAAATTAGAAACATAGCAAAAGAAAATGGCTTGGATGTTGCAGAAAAACCTGACAGCCAAGATTTTTACAGCGGAGACTATAATGAACTTTTAGAGGTTGACGAAAGCATTGGTAATATAGTTGACTCTACAGGCAAAGTACTAGGCACCCATAAAGGTATCTGGAACTACACAATTGGGCAAAGAAAAGGGCTTGGAATTTCTTCAACTGAACCATTATATGTAATCGCTCTAAAAAAAGAAACTAATGAAGTCGTTGTAGGACATGACGATGAAACAATGAAAGATTCTCTTATGGCTGCAGATTTTAGCTGGATATCTGAAACATATTCTGGTGAAAAAAACTGCTTAGCCAAAATTCGATCAACACAAATACCAACTAATGTTGAAATTTTAAAACCAGAACAAGATGGAATAATTGTAAAGTTTGAAGACATGCAAAAATCTATTACAATAGGGCAGTCAATTGTGCTATATGACAATGATATTCTACTTGGTGGGGGCATAATTAAAAAGGTGCTTTAGTATCAAAATATGTTTTTTTGTTAATAATTTGATAAATTTTAGCAAAAAAATCGTTCTTCTTGACTTTTATATACATATTATTATAATAAGTAGAAAGTCATCATGTTAATAAAAAATATAAATATGCGAATTAAAATTACCTAGTTAAATATAAAGGAATATATTGTGGGCGGAGACAATAAGGAAAAAACTATACTTATAAACTTTGACGAAGTTTTAACCAAAGATTACGGAAAATGTAAAGAACATTT
>Ga0302271_10000266_pt1 | contig 49105 bp, 31 predicted proteins | sample III_Bog_N1_1_FD_198767 | JGI IMG/M metagenome (GOLD analysis project Ga0302271, IMG submission 198767) | Peat permafrost microbial communities from Stordalen Mire near Abisko, Sweden - III_Bog_N1_1 | ecosystem: Environmental > Terrestrial > Soil > Wetlands > Peat | place: Sweden: Abisko...
AACCCCAACCCCAACCCCAACCCCAACCCCAACCCCAACCCCAACCCCAACCCCAACCCCAACCCCAACCCCAACCCCAACCCCAACCCCCAACCCCAACCCCAACCCCAACCCCAACCCCGAAAAAGTTCATAAAGAATTATCAAATAAATCAATAAAATAAAAACATATTTCCAAGCATAATAGAATGATGATACAACCACAAAAAAACAAAACATTTTAGATAATTTATTCTTTTTTTTAACTCTCCTCAATACTAAAACATCATTCTTTTCCTATTTAAAAAATCCTCTCCTTGTTCTGATAATTTGTTCACTCATTTTCAGTTCCATTTAGTTTCAATTTCATTTGATCTTTTTCATCATATTATTATCCTTTGTCTTCTTCTTTTTTTAGTTGATCTTATTCTCCAACTTTATTCTCCTCTTCAGGTCCAGCTTAAACTCCTTGATGTTTATTCAACAGTTCTTTTTCTTTTTGATTCATGTCATTTTAGTCTTTATTTCCTCTTGGACTTTCTTTGTTGCTCTCCAAACCATGGTTTGTTTAAGATTCCATGTTTTTTACCCCTTGATGTTAACCTTACGCATCCTCTGCCTTAAATGTTGATTCATCTTCTTCCTCTCTTTCTTCAGTGACTTTCAACTAATCTTAGTATTCTTCGTTATGCTAGATATTTTAATTTGCACCTCGATTATCTCTTGGTTCTTTGGTTCTTCTGAAAAAGAATGAATTCGTTTTTTCATCTATCCTAATTCGATCAATGAACAACTCTGGATCACCACCACATTCATTATCCAAGATGTGCATTCCTAACCAAAAACAGCCATGTAAATTAACAAAACCAGATTCTTCTTTCATGTTAAGTTACCTTCTTCTTCAGAGAGCTCAACATTGAAGACAAATGATTATTTCTGCAAATTCTCCAGATTTATTTCCATTTTTCTAATGAAAAGTTGTCAACAACAGCTAATGTCAATTGGGTCCAAGAAAAAACAAAAATTATGCATACCCTTAAGTTAATTTTATCTAGATGAGGTAAGTGAAAGATCCTATTTTCCTACCATTCTTATAAATCAATTTCGATTGCTAAGAGCCTTTGAATAAAGGTCGAAGTTTTCCACTTGGTCTCTTTGTTAGCAGCTTATTATTGTTGTTTTAGCTAATTGGGTTAGCAGGATCATGCCAGACTCCAAGTTTAATGAGTGTTTTATTCGGTTTAAAGTCTTTATATGGATACTCGCTGATGCTGGAGATGTATTTTTCATTTTGTTCACGCTATTTACTCCATTTCTAAACATTATATTCAGATTTAGACTCTTGGATACGTCTCAGCAGGGCTTAGTTTTCAATCACAATCTTCACGAACTCTTTTTTTCTGTGATCTTTATTCAAACTCTATTGCTAGCTCCTTCCTCCAGGAAACATACTCGAACCTTATGTCTAGCTGAACGCTGAAGTATGCGCATTGTTTGCGATTTATCCTGGATTCTAAGATCTAGATGCTGAGTCACGTTTTAAAATTGAAGAGAGCTTCGATATTAACATTAAATTCTCTCTGTTGATCTCTTAGCCTCGTTCTTGAGCAAGTGCTTCTTTCTTCTTCCTGTTGACTAGGAAATCGAACTGCTAAGGTGCTTAGTTATCGATCATTTTCTTCATGTTTCTGATTTTGGATTCATGCATTTAAATGTTGCGTTCATGTTCTCTTTAGAAACATAACTTGTTTTGCACTGGGATAGAACGGAACATCGTATGACAATCTCAATTAATTGTTTCAGAAAATATTGTTTTTTATTTTGTTAAGTTAATTCAATAAATTGCTTTTCACTTCTTGCTGCGATTTTCAATACATAAATCAAGTATTGTTTCGTTTAAATTGTCTATTAGAATAGATGAAATAAAGATCTACTAATTCAAAAAAATAGCATTATTATGATATTATTCCTTTTTTAAGAAATTTCCCAAAATTAATCAACAAAATTTAGCCATAGGTAGATTACATTACAGGGTATTATTTAAGCTAATTACTCTTGATAAAGTGATCTACATGTATTCAAAAAAATAAGCTTTTAATCTCCTTAACCATTTTGGAAGCTAGAAACAAGCAAGATAATCCAGATAAAATGCTGAAAAGCATGAACATATTGTTCAAACCAAAATAAGGTACCACAAACTAAACAACTGAAGCTACAAAGGATCCAAATCCTTCGAGCCTTCCTGCTACCATAGCAATTATATTGTTCTAATGGATCACTTCTTTCTAACTAGCTATTTCAATAGCAACAGCTCCTCCGATTAGAGAAAACGGTCCTCCAAGTCCGATACCAGCGATTAAGATCAGTACATAATAAGGAAGAATATTATCTGATAATGGCAGAAAATGAAGGACTACCATTGCTACAGTGCTCATTGATATAAAAATCGTAATTAAGAGAGTTTATAACTTTAATTTATCTACTAAATAGCCTAATAGTAATCCTCCAATTAATGTTCCAAGCTCACTCATCGAGCAAATCAGCGATACTTATCTTTTGATTCCTTTTTAAGATAAAAATATTGGCAGCCAGAATAGCTTCCCATAGATGGTACCTTTAAGCCCTCCCATTACCATCGAATACATTGCAAGTTATGGAACTTTAACCCAAGCATTAATTAATGTAATTGTAGGTGCAACAGATGATGGCTATTCATCTTTTTCCACTTCCTTTTGACTTTATTCAGGTTGTAATTGAAACATTTCAAGATCATTCATAGAAATACCGATATCTTATGGATACGATTCCATATTTGTGAGAATGAATAGACCTAAGGAGAGGTTCAATAAGCCAATTTATAACAGTGAAAATGTCCAGTTTTGTTAGAGAATATTCACAGCAAAATCCATAATAAGAAAACCAACAATGTTGCCGAAATTACCACAAGTTGACCATAATCCCATCAAGAGTCCTTTATTAGATTTACTATACCAGTTCCCCATACTTTAAACAGCACAAGGCCAGCCAATTGATTGACTTATGCCGTTTAAAAGCATGAAAATAATCAATAAAAATCTACTTAACTTAAAATAACAGACTGCAAAAATTAACAGAATCCAAATTGACATGCTAATCATTCCACCTCCAAAAATCAACTGCACTTTAGCTCTTCTCATATGGGAAGATAGACAATTCATGGATATTGCATATGAAAGCAAGAAACATGAATCAACTATTCCCAGGAAATGAGCATCTACGTCAGGAAATTCCTCTGTAATATGCTATTTAGAAGAAGACCAAACTGTTCTAGTAGAATGAACTAGCATGTAGGCAAGGAAAGTCAAAAAATATATGATCATTTGATTCTTTTTGATAAGTTTCCTTTTGTCTTCGGTCAAGAAATTCTATTTAGGTTTGTCTATAATTCTCGAATCCATTTGATTCTATTATTCTACGTTAATTTTTTGCTTGAAGGAACTGTTGTTGTTGTTGCTAGTTCTATTAAATAGTGATTTGAGGATATCTCTAAACGAAGAAATACAGGAAATATTTTTTTATTTTATTATTAATTAAAATGAATATGGGGGTATCTGTGCATTTCATATGAAAATAAACCAGTAAGTTCAATAAATATTTCATAGAGATAGCTTATGAAACGTTAATCAGATAATAGTTCGTTCAAACGTCCATTTCTTAAGAATTTCCTAAGAATCTGCAAAAATTATTCTTATTTCACTGTTACATAGAAATAAACAAAAATATTTTTAAAAATAATGGAATTGAGCAATTAAATAACATAATATATGAAGGTGGGGGGTTTAAAAGTGTACAATTAAACACGCGTGAATGCGATTGATCAAAGATATTTCGAAATGCGATTTCGGAGTTCAAAAAAGAAAGTCAATAGAATGATGCATTATCGAATAAAACAAATCATTTGAAAAAATTTAATTCTTAAAAAAAGAAGAATCAAGGAATGTCAAGTTTTAAGGATAACTTCACTAGAGGTTCAGGTGACTCTAATCTTCAATATGACGATACAGCATTTTACTATTTTGCAGTCTCCATTCTTTCCTCACTCTCGATCATTGTTCTCTTTTTCATCATTTAGCGCTGCTTTTCAAAAGTCCCGAATTTACAAAAAAGAATCAATCAATCTGATCTGACATTATCTCTCAAACTTCAAAACTAACAAGCAAGTCTCTCATCAAACAAATTTAACTGGACATTCAAGCTATTAGTAAGATCATGATCGTTATTGCATTAAAATATTATTCTATAATTGTTGTTATGTTTTTGTTAGGTTTTAGTATTTTGCTTGTGTGTTTACTTTGCATATTCCTCTGCGAATAGCATAACCAAAAAGGACGATATGAAACGATTTGATCCATATGAAATCCTTGAAATTTCTAGAGGAGCTACCATCCCTGAAATAAGAAAAGCATACAAGTAAAAAGATTTTTAGATAGTTAAACTGATAAATTGATAAATTGTTCTTAACATTTTTTGTCAAGGAAAATGGTGCTGATTTATCATCATGATAAAGATCCCAGTCCAGAAGCCGCTGCAAAGTTTTTATTGATCTCCAAAGCAAATGAATGTCTTACAGATGAAACTAAGCGTGCTGTTTGTGAGTAGTTTGGAAGTCCTGATGGTCCTGGGTCATTGCATGTAGCTATTGCTATGCCTTCTTTCTTCTAAAAGAAAGAGAATCATATATTTATTCTAGGGTGTTTCTCACTATTCTTCATTATATTCATTCCTGCCACTGTACTTTCATGGCTTAATCGCTCGTAGACTTAAAATTCTCATGGTAATAAGTTTTTACTTTTTGTAAGAGAAAAAAACATAACTTTTTAAAACGAATGATTTACTTTATTTTGGTAAAATCTCAAGGAATGTCTGTTGAGAACTACAAGCTCGCTTTCTAGTAGCTCAGTTAAAATATGGCTCCTACAAAGCTCCTCGAGATCCTTGGTTTTTGTGATGAATTCAAGTTTCCTATTTCAAAATCGGAACAGGATTATTTCAGAAAGTAAACATAGTTCCTTGATGAAAGCTACCCTTCTACTAAAGGAATCCCTGCAACAAAAGGCTAGAAACTTCTAATTCTACGATTTGAGAGCATTCCTATCCCTAAAGAATCTCAATAGCATATGGATGAAATCCTGAAAACAACTCCAAAGATTATTGATAGCATAATTGACTAATGCTTGTAAATCAATAATATCTTCCCCAAAACTGACAAACGGTATTTAAGTATTCAATCCCTCCACAACGTTATCTTCTTCCAGCAGCACTTTTATGAAGTAAAATAATAGAATAAATATCCAGCTAACTTATTAATATTCTTTTTTGTTTATATTTTCAGGGAGTTTGGTCTACAAAACAAGAAACTGATTTCGATTAAATTTCTCTTGTCCATTCTGACACCATTCCAGTTAAAAAGTTATAAATGAGATACAAGACTCTCCGATAATTAATAGCAACACCTATTGAAGCTAGAAAGTATGACTTACCATCGAATTTAACTGATTAACAAAAAGAAGAAATCACTCAGAAAGCCAATGCAGAAGTTGATTCTTTCCCTGTTATCTCAATGAAAGTTGATGTTCTCTTCGACGAAGAAGGCGAACATAAATAAACTGCTACATCTGCTAATAGGAGCATTTCATTTACTGCTGAGGCAGGATAAATTGTATCTTTTAACGTTTCAATAACTTACTTAAACTACCCTGAAAAAGGAGAAGGACGTTATGCGTTACTCCATAGATTTCCTTATTTCAAAGACATGAGCATGCATGTGTACATGACAGAGATAGACAGTGATAAGATCATTGAGTATTCATTGGTAAAGCATAATTTGAGAATTAACTGAGAAAAACAAGAAATTAAATGTGTTTTTTAAATACTAGCTAACAGGTTAACAACGAGAAATTGAATTCAAAACTAAAAAGATGCTCCCTGAAGGTGACTTTAATTTTGAAATCTTCGTAAAGACTGACTGCTACGTTGGATTCGATGAGTCCTTCCGTGTTACGGCTAAGATCACAAAGCCTACACCAAAAGTAAAAATATTGGGATAAAATGATCGTCAACAAATGAAAGAATGTTTAAATAAATTGGAACTGTTTTTGAAAATAAAAATAGTCAGGAAACGAATCTGAAATTCATCCTTTCGACATCGAGAAGGCTTCTGAACCAAATTTCATCGAAAAGTTGCTTATGCCTGAGTAGCAAGTTTAAGATGATGAGGAAGAGGAAGAAGTTGAAGAACCATCTAAGGATAATGATAATCAAGAACAAGATCAAGATGATTAGGAAGAGGAGGAAGAAGAAGAAATTGATGTTCAAAAAAAGAAAAAATGAAGATTCAATCGGATATTATTTCATAAAAATGGTTAGTTTTTGGATTACAAATTCATAACATTTATATTGCAAACATAGTTAGTTGTGGTTACAATAAATCAAAAATTTAAATACATTTAATACTACTCTTTAGCTAATATTCGGTTTATTATGGGAATTAGATGAACCATCAAAGATTATTATTCTTTTGTTCTTTTGACTTCCAAATTGATCCATTGATTTTAAACAATAAGTCCTACTATGAAGGTCTAAAAATATCTGGTATTTCATTATCATAGATCTATCTCCTTTTCCTTTTCACTTCCTCATTATTTTGATCTTTAACTACCTTATATTTATCTAATTAGTTACTGCTTATTGTACTTTCTAACTAACTTCCCTTTCTTGTCTAAGTTAGTTGATTCAAGAAATTAACACTTTTTGTTGAATTCCCTTGCATTGAATTTGTGAATTATATTGTAGTTGAAAATGCAGATGATGTGCTTAATAGTGAAGGAGTTAGTTTAGCTGATAAATCTGGGATTTAATGATTCAGTCTTGATATTTACTTTTCACTCTTTAGACGTTCCCTGAATATTCTGCTTGTTGATACTGAATTGAATTTAGAAATGTAAAGAGGAGAATCACCTCTAGTTTTGTTTTGTATTAGTCTCATCTCTTCCATTTAAGACATTTGAATGCTTTTTCGAGGAGATATAATTAATTCTTCTTCCTTTGATTCAATCTACTAGCTTTAAACTGGCTCTTTCGTTCTAAATGAAGTCAGAGTTTATGTAAATTTCTAGTTTTACTAAAACGAATTCTCAAAGTTAAGAATTTTATCAGTATTTTGATTTCTATTAGGAGATAAGATCTTATCTTTGCGCATTTTCTCACTGATCCTAAAAATAGAACAAAATAAGATAAATATATTAATAAACTTTCACATTTACTAAACTGTTATGTGTTACTTGAGCTTAAGTAAAGTAGAGACAATCTCAGAAGTCAAAGAGTTATGCTGAACATGAGCAAACTTCAAACATTCAGGATTTTGTATCTTCCTATCTGTGTAGATTAGTTGTTTATTCAATGATGGAGTTGAATTCTCATGATAAGATGCATGTCTATAAATTGGGTTTCTTTTTATTGGCAAACTAATCCTCTCCGTGAAGATAAACTACTAATTCTAATGCTACTTTGCAGGTGATGACTAAATACTATGAGATTGAAAATTCAGTGTAGAATTAGATAATATTGGATATGATCTAATTTAATCAACTGAATCCCCTCCTCTTGATTAGTTAAATCTTTTTTGTTTCAAAGTTTCTGCATGTTTTTTCATCTAAACTTCTCTGCTCGTCGATGAAACTTTTTGATTCGTGCTAATCGCCCATTCTTGTTATGTATTCTCGATTGCTATTTAATTAAGCTACTTCATTCTTTCGTTGTGCGCTTCTTCGAGGAGATCATTTTTGATTTCTTGATTTAACTACCCTAGCTTTTTCAGCGCTGTTTCGTTTTTTTCATTCTTGAAATGCTAAATGGAAGCTTCCAAATCTTAGAATAATTTTGGGTTCATTTCTATGGGATTCTCTAAAACAAATCCTTTTTTGTCCTCTTCTAATTGCTTGGCCTTTTCAATAGCCCTTCCTCTCTATTCCATGAAGTCTTTCATCACTGGATCACCGAAGTACATCCCCATTAATTTGTATCGTTCTGTGAAAAAGTCATTTAAATTTGTTGTTTTTTGTGAAACCTGCAAAAATATTTAATTCTGTTGTTTACCTTCGAAGTAGCTCTGTAGATGGCTGTACTTCTTATTGAATGAGAACCCTGGTTTGCCTACTTCACTGATGAATTCGTCAGTCATTTTTTCAAGGTGTTTTTTGCGATGCTCAAAATCTTTCAAAATTTCTTTAATGTCTAGCTTATCAGGGGCTTATTGCAAGGAGCTATCAACTTACTGTGGGCTTTGTGCCTAGGTTAGCTTTTGATGAGAGGCAGTAGGATGAAGTTGATCATCGAATACTTTCAATGATTCTGAAAATCTTAGAAAATTAAGTTGATTATTATTATTATTCTTTTCTTAGCTATTTTCTTTCTTATTTTTCTATTCTCCTTGCAGCATCTTGAGCTACATATTATCTTATTTTTCTCCTTATTGAAGCATGCTATCATGAATGACTTTACTAAGTCTACTCCCAGCTTTAAGTTTCTGCATCCTTGAATTACTTTTCTTAATTTCTTCATTCAAAGGCTAGCAGTTATCACTGATACCTTATTTAGATTTATCAGCAGTTTCAAGCTTATAAATGTTAACTTCCATTGATAGCAGAATCGTTAATAGTCCATACATTTCTAGAATCCCCGTCTTAAACTAATTAGCTATGGTTTAGTTTTCTTCATTCTTCAGAAAAGAATCATCTTTGTTTGTTAATTCTGCAATGATTTGAAGCATATTTTTCTATTATTTTCGCATGCCATTTCGAAAGATTCTTTTATCTGCTTTTGTTAACGACGGGCCTTCATTTCTGTAGATAGAATGATATTGCGTTCTGCATGTCTCTAAGGTTTCCACAAATGTCTCATAGATTTAGCTATAAACATCTTGCAATTATCTCACCCATAAATCACGTTTTAGTTTAACTGTTTCATCATTGTTTGTTTGTTTTGGGATGCTTCTTTGTGGGTTAAAAGTTTTAACGTCACTCATTATGCTTTCTAGTTTTAGTTTTATCGCATCTTCTGAGGCTGTTACTGAGCGTAAAGTAAGTTTTTTATGAGATTTACTTAGATTTTTAAAACCTTCGTCAGACATCTTTCAGAATTTGGGAATTTGTCTGTTTCTAAAACAAAATAGTAAGATTTTGAGAAATTAACTTAAAAAATCATTCAATAGGTAGATTTCAGAGGTAAGGGAGAAGAATGAAAAGAAAGATTGGAAGAGATTGATCGGATTTATTTGATAGTCTTGGTAGAGAGAGAGAAAGAGAAAACAAATTAGGTGCGGAAATTAACGCGAAGAGAAAATTTTTAATGGAAGAAGATAACCATAGAGAAGGTGAAATTACTGAATTTTTAAAAATGAAAACTGAACAAATAATAATTTATTTCATTGGATGCTTAGAGACATCTTCTGGACTTGGATTTACCTTCAAAGAAAAGAGAATCTCCAAGGATAAAAACAAACTAGAATCTAAAAAAACTTATAAAGATAAAATCAAAGGAATCATTGTACAAAATCAAATCAAGGCTCTTAGCGTAGGAAAATCTTAGCAGGAGCAGCAATTTTAAGTTGATGCCCCTTCAGAGGATTTAGAATGTAATAAGAATCAATTATTTCGCTATTTTCGTTTCTAGAATCTGTGTATTCTGCATTGAGAAGATATTAAGTTATTCCCTTATTATTATGATTAATTCAAGGCGATGGAGATGATAAGATCCCAAGTAAAAATGAAAAGAGCAGATTATCAGCAAAAATGACAAGATAAAGACGCAAGATCTACATTGAAATGGTTGAAAAACAAGTAAAATATCGTTTTTGTTTTTTTATCACGAAATATTGATAATTATCTTGCATTTCTAAGAATCAAATATTGCAAGAAGAGTTAATTGAAGCTAAAGAGAAGATCAAGACATTTGAAGCAACTCAAAAATAGAACTAGAATTCAGAAATAGTACAGCATTGTTCTTTTTATAATCATCAAGGGAATTCAATGGTTATTTTTGGTTTCATAAAAGATGTCTTAGCTTCTTCGAGAGAGGCATAAGCTATTTGAAAAGTTAGAATAGAAAATCAAAGAAAAAGATGAGACAGAAATATAATGCACTATGGATTCTCTCAGAGTAATATTAACTTTGGGTGGTGCCTTCGTGAAGATAATAATACTTTGATTGCAGCTTCGGTTAGGTGTTTCTGGCAAAACTCGAAATTCAGCATTGAATTCATTTTTCGAAGATATAATTCGTCTGATTATGCCATTTCACATGAAGTATCTTATTTGGATAGCAATTGAGAGTAAGAATAGTTTTCAGAAATTTAGAACCAAAGAATAGTAATTGTATTCATAGATTTAGACATATTCAACGCTGAGAAAGATAGTGATTCTAGTGACAGCAATTGGTTCAAGAATTCAGGGATGACTGAGGAATAAAAGGCATAAATTCGAGAGAGAATACTTTAATCTAAGGAGGACTACGATGATATCATTACTCAGCTCGATTTTTTGAAAAGAAGAATGGCACAAGCGAATGAAAATGCACAGAATTTCATTGATGATCTCAGAAATTATTTCCCTCCAATCAATATTGCTAAGTTTCTTATCTCTCTGGATAAAGTTAAAAAAAATTTAGCAGCAACATCATCAGCATTTGCTGTTTGAGATGGGCTCACCCTTTCAACAATTTTTTTGTTTCTTGATTTAGAAAAGGACTTTCTTTGAGGAATAGAATATCTACCCTGCTTAATTCTGGTCCGATTTATAGCAAGTTAAAGTAAGATTTATTCGATTAATATTTCAATTTTTGAGGTCCTTTTTGTTGTTGTCAATTTTGTTTGTTGGATTAGAATAACCAGTTAACTTTGCTAATCTCAAATAACACTAAAAGAAACACTACTACTACCAGTGCTGCTCCTGCTTTTTCTACCAACTCACAACAGCCAATGCCCTGTTAAAATAATCCAACATTGATACTGTCAAAAGTCGAATAAAAATTCAATTCATAATAACTTAACTAATCTGAAATCCCAGGATAATAGAATTTAAACTCAAGCTAATGTAGTTTCTCTATTGATTCATTTAATAGATAAGTTGATCATTTACCTCAAATTTCTTCAAACAACAATAATGATTCATCAGTAAATCATTTACAGTCTAATTCTGTGTCATTACAACAACAATAGAATATTTAAACATTATCTAATTAGCTTAGATAGCGACAATTATCATCAGGCCTTAATTCACAGATTCTTCAAGGATAGCAGCCAATGTCGGTTCAAAACGAAATGAATCAGTTATTCGCTTTACAAAACTCCCCTCAACAAACTCCATAATAATTTTCATTATTAGGTTCAAATTCACAATTTAATGAAAGAAGAAATAACAATTATGAAGAAGATTATCACTAAAACTGTTATGCTAATGGATAATAGTTTAATTAATTAAACTAAGCTGAAATTCTTGGAGGAGATCCAATAGTCTTCAGCAAATATTACGATTTAAACACAAACTAATTTATTAATCACAACGATCAAAATTGATAGTAAAATTAAGCGATTATAATTAATAAAATAGTATTTATGAGTTATTAATAAGAGAATTCAAGAGGAGATAAGCTATTTACAATGACTTACACACATTAGATAATCCACAAAAGTATATTTGTGCTTCTTATTTGAAAAATAAACTTAAATAAAAAAATTGAAAAATCATATCTGATTTAACATTTTTTGTACTGTTCCTCTAATTTCAGCTACTTTATTTGGTATATTTTGCATATCTAGAAACTACACTTCAAGGTAGAAAATCGATATATCCTCAATGAATTTCTGTGTTTATTGATTAAGTTAGTTATCAATTCGCAAGTTGTACAACGCAGATTATACTTCTCTGCATTTTCGTTTTGGAATTTATGCTTTTTATCCTTTTTTGCTTGTAGAATTATGCTAAAGTGGAAACCTAACCGCACTCAACGCAAGTAAATGAAAGAATGTGCAGAAACTTCTAAAATCAAGACCATGATCGAGATCTAACACATAGAAGTAGATGTATCGAATAGTGACCTTTGAGATTTTTGTTGGAAACAACTGAATTTTCTCGAGCATATCGAAAACTTCTTGGAATTATAAATATATTGAGCTGTCATCGGGGGCAAATTCACTTCGTAAACTGCCAGCGATAACAAATAATGGCTTGATAGCATCCTCAAAGAATTACAGTACTTTCGATACATGTTTGATCTAAACCATATTAAGAAGTTCGATCTCCGCTGGATCTCTGAAATTCCAATTCAAAGGAAATATCATTTCCACGCAGAATCGTTAGAACAAGTTTTAAGGTTCAGGCATGCTTTCCACTGATTAGACAGTCTTCAAATAAAACTGAATACTAGTCTTCTCAAGAATCTACAAGAACTCATAGAAATTCACCCAAGAATGCTGCGTTAACGGCTAACCCTTTTTTTTAATTATTTAGTTGAAAATACCTTTGACATTCAAATACTATAAACTCGCTTCTTTCTTTACTTCATCGATTTCGTCTTCACCTTAGTGATCGCAAATAGCAGCTGCAATAACATCGTGAGTCGATTTCTAAGCAGATAATGACTAGAAGAACTCAATGAATCCTTCTAAATTCATTCTTTAATACTTATCGCCCGTAGATGCGTCACTCTTATTAGAATATTTAAAGAAACATCTTCTTAGAATTTCATCTTATTTTCTAGTTTCTATTTTTTCTTCTTTAATTTCATTAGGAAGTAAAGATCCACCTCCATCTCGTTCTTCATCCTTTTCTCTATCATTCTTCATATTATTTGGGTTAAACTAAACTAAATAATCGATTGCTTCAATGCTCTCTCTCTTTCTATTGTATGGATCCGATCGCATAAACGACTTTACCATCTCACCAGAAGAACAAACTTTCTAGTAATTTATCGTTTTGAGTTACTTTTTTTTAGTTTAATATTGTTCTCTGTAGATGTCAGTCTCACATCCATCAGCTATTTCTTCAGCATATCGATTAGTTTATCTATCACTAGCCCAACCTGGTTTATCCCAAGTGCGTGATCGTTTATGCCTAGAAGATAAAATTGAACTTGAATCTAAACTAACTCTATTGGAAATGTCTTTTAAATGAAGTCGCATATGTGCAGGTTGAAATTTACTGAGAAATTCATTCAAAACTATGTTATTTTATGAACTTTTGGTATTTTGTTTTTCCTTCTTTAGCAGATTGATTTACTGTTCTAATAAATCCTATTAATGGAAGTAGCTCATCATGACACGATCGAGGACAGCTTCTTTATTTTCCGAATCAGCTAATTCAAACGTTAAACCTCTTTCTCTGACTTTGTAAATCGGTTTAAAATATATTTTATTTTCATTTTCTGTTTTCTTCTCGATATCTGCGAGCGATTAATTTGCCGTTTCTAACTAAGCGCAAACAACATTCACAGTTGTTTTAGTTTGATTTTTCTATCGAAGATTATTTGCCGAATTTTTCCTCAGACGTGATGGAATTTCAAAATCTTTTGGGTCGATTAAACTTTTCGGATGAAAGAAACCTTTATCGAACGTTTTGGACATACCTATAGTCTTAAATTGCGTAGAGATACTTTCTCTCTGTTGATTCTCGTGTTGTGATGGCGGCATTGATGTAATAGTTTTACTTAAAGATATCTTTTTATCTTTTTAAAAACCGATTGTATCCCTAGTAGAATTCTGCATTTTATTATTATTCTGAAAACTCGATTATTACATGTTTTTCTCATCAGATTAATCTTTTTTTTAATTTCTATTATTTTTTTCATCGTTTTCTCTTTGTTATTAGATCTTCTACAGTTTGCTTTTAGTGTCTTATAATCGATGTATTTTCTTTAGAAGTTCAGTTTTCTTAATCTCCTTAGCAACATCTGAATAGACATATTCAATGTCTCGAACAGCATTTTGATGGGTGGCAATGATTTTTTTCATTTTTGTTTTAGCATTTGTCTCCGATTTAGCTGAACTAAGGTTATTTTCATTATTATCTTCTTGATTCTTCCCATACTTTCGTTGCAAGAACGATAACTCAACACTACTTTGCTTTTTACCTTCTTCAGAGTTTACCAATTCTGATTTTTACATATTTTGGTTAATACTAGGTTAACCTTTTGAACTCACAGAATTACTCGCTGCACTTAATTACTTTGTCAAATGATTGATTTGCTCTCGCTCTTTGATGTATTTAATGTGAGAATTCAATTTATTTAACACTTCTCTTTAAGTTTTCCCTTGATTTTCTTCTTCTTTTCGCTTAGAATCTTCATTTATTCTAGGTTTTACATCTTCCATACTCTTTTCTAGAAATTATCTTTATATCTTTGTTGTTGCCTTGATATGATCGGCCATTCTATCTAACAGACCATTTTACTTTTATTTATGTTTTATTGTTTCATTGAAATTATCTTGACGATCAGTATCTACATTATTATCATTATCTCTACTATCTCTATTAGTATTCACATTCTTATCTGGTTATTTATGCTATTCCTGTAGTGTTCTTGCTTATGCTTCATAATTAAACAACCCTTCATGCTCTTCATTTCCATAGATGCTTTCTGGTTTTATAAATCCAAATTTATCAGGTTTATTCTTTTCTTCATTGAGTGTTTCAAGTTGAAATTAAAAAGTTCGTTCACTGAATTAACTCCATCTCCTCGATCGTCTAGGCGCAGATACACCTATTCTATACATTCCAGTGACTTCAGTTCCTATCTTATTCCTTCTTCGTTCTATCAAAGGCTTATGATGATTGGAAAATGTTTACTGTCCTGAGTTATCAGTGAATATCCTATTTGATTTTGTTTCATCTCCTCCATATCGAGATTTAGGGCTGCCTGCTTCAGATAGGTCTCCGCGTAGATTCAAGAGCATAATCGATGATGCAATTCCCTTAGAAGATTGTCTTCTACTTTAAGAATCTTCATTTTTTTAATTCATATTCTTAAGAAAAAAAAGTTTTTGTTTTTCTCACAATTCTGTTAAAAATATTGTCAAATGAAATTAATTCCTTTGTGGTGTCCCAGGCTTTGTATTTGGAATAAGTAGTAACCAATATTGATCAAAATGGAGAAGAATCTATCTCAACAGAAAACTTGATACAATAATAATATTTTTTATTTGAAAAATATAACATTACAAAACTTTTTGCTATTAACGAGTGGATCCACTAAGATAAAAAATAACAAACCAAACCCTCTTTCTCATTCTTTCTCTCCAACGGGAAATGATGAGCTTTTGTTTATTAAGAATCCTTCTAAAGAATATTAACTTAAATTCCTTATTTTTATTTTTATTTTTTTTTTGGATCAAAAAGTAACTTCAGTAAACAAAAAAATATAAAAATATGCATTTTTAGCAAATTTTACACAATTAATCAAATGGAAAAATTAAAGCATATTTATTTCTTTGATATTCTTAATCTACTATTGATTTCTCACAATTGATACTTTTCTAATCCTTCCCTCCAAATAGAAAAAATACTTTTTTTCTTCTCTAATTCCTTTTTGAATTATTATGGAAATGCATAAATTATCAAAGGATTACATTGCTGACACCAAATTAATGATTTTTATCTTTTGATAGAGGACTAGCAGCAAGTGAGAAACTGTATAAATTAGTTATTTGTCCTTGATTTTGAGTAGGGCTGTTCAAAGCAATGAAAGGTTTAACTGAAGCTACTTCATAAGTTTTAGGTGATTTGTAAAAAGATTGTTCTTTGATTGTTTCTGAGAAGGGATCGATTAGTTCATTGACTCTTGATTTGGTTATGCTACCATCAATATGTTGAATTGATTGTTCCATATGAGGATCTTGTTCACGAATTTCAGATAATTGCTTACGAAAGTTTATTTGAATTCCAGATATGTTAGCTTTATCTGTGTATTAAGTTGTTTCCTTGATAAGAAATAAAAAAAACATAAAATACTTTCATTCATAATGCTAATAACTACTCTGCGATACTATTTTACTTAATGCTACAAAGACAGCGGGGTGTCCATCATCTAATAATAAGGAGTGCTTGCGTAATTCATTTGCTCTAACACCTATCGGATAATGAAATAAAAATTATTTTGCGTTAAGATCTAAGGATATTACAGCAGGACGAGCATGGTATGTTCCTCTGTTTGCTTCAAACTCTTGAAGCCTGTTTTCGCTTTAACAACAGCCCATGGTATTGTGTTCTATGTTCTGAGGAAAGGTAGTTATCTAGAAGGTAATAATATATTTCAAGTCAACTCCGCTGCTGGTTTGGCTTTAATTGCACTGACAAATCTTAAAATCTTAAGATATTTTTATAAATCAAAGATACTCAGTGATTTTTAAAAAAACCTTAGGTTTTTTGACCTTTAACCAGTTAAAAACTCAGAAAAGAATAAAGATAACCCCCCTTAGCAGTTAGTTAAACTCACAATCACATAAAAAACTTCAAACTACTTTGAAAAATAAACCAAAACCATGTTTGAATATGTTGGAGATATAAAATGCAAGAATTCTAATAAAAAATATGAAAAACGAACCATTTTTGTTGAAATATTCCAAAAAACAAAATAGAAATTGAATGAAACTATCCAAGATCTAATTGGATAAATAAATATCCTATTTGAATGAAAGAAAATCAATTTGATAGAAAGGATTAATTTAGATTTCTAAAATTAACTGATAATGCATCTATCTTTAACTTGACGATAAATTCGTTCTCAATTGTATGCCTCAGAAATAAAGTGCTTTTACACACATTAAGCATTCATTTCTTTTAGACAAAATATCCAAACAATTCAAATAATAATTTCAATGAATTCAAAACAAGGCTTGTTTTGAGATCAGAAAGCTCATAAATATGCATTTACTATGCTTTTTCCTTCTTTTTATTTTAAAACTATTACTATTCTTTACAAATAAGAGGGGAAAAAAGTTATTATTTCATATTTAAAGCTAAACTCTGGTGGGAATAAAAATCAAGGCTGCGTCACCCAGAAATAAAATAATAAGAGAGAAAAACGAAAGAACACGACAGCAGTGAAAATCTAAAGCAAGGACAATCTTCTTGATATCGCGCACTAAACAATCTTTGGCAGATCCATAAAAAAGGTAGCTGATTACATGAACGTTAGTGGGAATCAATCCAAAAAGGTCACTTTTGAGCCAAAGCTTCTGATCTTCGAAGGAAATGAAGTAGCCTCTCAAGATAAGAGAACACCGTCTCAATAGTAACTTCAGCCACTGCTATAATAGTAAATAAATGATTCTTGTTGTTTTTTACAAAAATATCAACATAATATTTCTTCAATTTTTCTTGCTATGGCTGATAGTCAGAACTAATGATTTTTTACGCTAGGAATACAATGCCAGATCTCATGTTTATGAATGGTCTACCTGATTTCTACAACGACCAAAATATCTATGACAAAGATGCAGCATAGAACTTCCTGAATGGTGGCAGTGGAGGATAAAATCAGTCTCAATTGAATTAAATTGGATTACCTTCAGTGAATAATAGCACTTCTGCTATGGGCTTCTAATCTGGAAAGTATGCATCTTTTGATATTACCTTGAGCAAAGTATTCCTTTTTTGTTAAAATATTTTTTCTTTTTCGCAGTAAAAAAGGAAACAAGTCGATACAGAGAGGTATTGGAGGCAGAATATGAATGAATGGAAGAAATAATTTAATATTTTGTTGGGGGAAATTATTTATTATTATGATTTTTAGCTTATTATTTTCTTAATTTTTTGAGAAGGAAGTATTAAATAGTCCAAATCACTGAGTGATGTCAAGATGGTTAGCAATCCTCCTATCCATCACTCAACTAGCTTCAATTAGTAAGAAAAATTTAAAAAATTAAAATAATTTACTTCTTAGAATTAATTTAGAATAATTAAAGATTGTTTTTTGTTATTTTGTCAAACTAAAATAATTTGCTTTTTTAATATGTTCTGGGTAATTACAGCTAGTCACAGATACTAAATCAATAGACATAATAAAGCTAACAACCTTAAATGTTATAATCCACGCCGACAATTGCTAGAAACGAATCTGCAGGTAGTTTGACATAACTGCAAACAGGTGGTGCAAGTGGATCTAATATTTAGATTTCAAATATTAAGAATAATGTGAAGAATACATACATCAAAAAGATATCTTCCTTGATGTTAGTGTAAGATTAATTGAACTAAAATCTAGCAGGAGCAGGCAGCAATGAAAAAAGGTAAGAGTTTTTAATCAATTTTACTTTATTCTTAAGCTTTTAGCATTCGAATTATTAATAAACCTATTAATTAGAAAAAAATTGATGAAATGTTTCTTAAATCTTTAAAAGTGGAGGAATCAAAGAAGAATTAAGAGAAAGTGACGATGAAAATGATGACTCTGGATCATTTGAGAATAAGATCGGAGATGATTCTAATGATAACAAGCGACTGAAAAAGAACAGAGAGTCAGCAAGAAACTCTCGCTAAAGGAAAAAAATCTATATTGATCTTCTTGAAAAAAAGGTAATGTAGCATATTATTAATGCTTCTCAAGGGGTTTATTGAAGGTTGTTATGAAGGATTACCATTTCAATTAAATTACTTTACTTGTTGATTTATTGAAGGTGTCTGAGCTAAACAAAGAAATTGATGATGTGTGCGTTTATATTGAAAAAAGCTAGAGCAGCATCTCCTCTGTTTTAGAGCATAATCCATTTGTAAAATAATCACATATTTCTATCTTTGAAAGCCTTTGCTTTTCTTTAGAAAATCTGTTTTAATAAGTTTAACTTTCTTTTTTTGTTGAAGCTGAGAGGATTAGTTTAAGATAGGCTTGGGTTTATTGAAAAAATTTAGAAACAAATAAATGATCCAGCTCCTAATGAAGATGAATTAAACCTTGTTTGTGATTCATTTAGAGTAAGAAATGAGCAGATTAATAAGAGAAATTTTAAAAATATTGAAATTTCTTTTTAAAAAACCATACAATTTAACACCAACTTACTTTTATTTTCTTTGTAGCTTAGACTTGGGGCAACTGGAAGAATCAGATAAAACGCGATAAGTCTTTTTTTCAAACACATGTACAAGGCATTCTTTGAGAATAATTATCAATATTTTCTCTACGGATATGACAGCCAGAATCAAGATAGTGGTATATTATACAATTCTCCTCAAATTAACCAAAAATTCTCACAAGATTTTAACTATTTTTTTTGTAATGAATCCAACAAAGAAGATGATGAGTTCAATAGATGCGTTGAAATGTTTAAAGATTCAATAGGATTACCTGAAAACGACAATTAAATCTACAGTGCTCTGCCAATCCTCAAGAAATTCCTTGAACATCGCAAGGCCTTCAAAAAGTAGAATATTTTTATGCAAAATACCAGAAATAATCTGTTATTGTTTGTAACTGGAATTCGCGTTTCTTTAGGATATTTCAAGAAATGAAGATTATCGAAAAAGACTGGACAGTGAAAACAACTTCAGTTGAAAATCTTGTTGATAAAATATCTCCTTTGTTAACAGGAACACAAGTTGGTTTACTCATCGACTCCATAGATAAAGTAAAATCGAGTTAACTTAGCTGTCTTCTTTCATTTGTGTGTGATAACATTTTTGATGTTTGCAATTTCCTAACAGAAAAGATAACAGAAAGAGTTAAGCTCCTTAAAGCGTAGACACAACTAAATATCCAGCTAATTAATGGCAAACAGCTTAGCAGGATAATTTGGGAATCCGATCAATAATCCTTAGAATTCTTTTGGAATCGCTGGCCAAACGATTTCTTCTGCTCCAAGTAGCCATTTTTAGAACTCCTTAAACCCACCGATTATGACACCTTCTCAAATTCTGTCCGCGAACAATTCCTTTGGATACAATCCTTCAACTTAATCTATGGCTCCCGTAATCCCCTCAAGCTTACCACCTAAAAGCACATTCCCAAGTTCTCTTGATTTTACGATTGATTCTCTTCCACACGGGAACAGCCTCAATAACTTGACAACTCATAATTCATCAGGAAACAATGGCATTCCTTCTGAAGATCCTGCACAAAATTTTTACAGTTAGATTTAGTTCTCCAATTATCGAATGTATCAGCCGATGTTTTAGATGCCATAGTAGCAGTAGTAGTAATAGCAATATTTTGGATCAGCAGTACATTCTTCAAATTAACAAAGTTCTTATCTTGATAGTAATATTCATTAGCCATTGTAATAGCAATAACAGCAATAACAACAACAATAATAACTTGGACACAATATGCAATAACAATAAAGAAATTCTTAACCTATCATGCAAGAGCATTTATTCTCTGGAGCACATTAGCGTTCTTAAGGGATTCCATTCTTTGATATTCTTCCTTCTTCTATTCAAAAAGATGATCCAAATATTCCTAAGACAAATTTAGGTCTAATCAACAATAGCAATGAAAACTACTTCATGCAGGACAATACAATCAAGAAAAGAAAGAATTTCTGAGAATTCTAAAATAAAAAGAAAAGCAACTGTAAATTGAAAAATCGGCTCTGATAAATAGAGTTCATATTTTGCTATTTCACATTTATTCTCCAAGGAATAAATTCTTCTCTCATACAAATGAACCTAGTTGCATATGTTATCAGCATTGTTTTCTGTTAAAATTTAGCGCTTCAACTTGTTCTTTGAATTAATTGAGAGATTACAATTCATAGTTTTTGTTTGTTCAAGAGAAAGAGAGATATCCAGTTTTCTCTAATTCCTAGAGCCTAAGCATAGATGTGATCTGTTTCATTAATTGAAAGAGCACAACTGATTATCATTGTTTTTTCCTTTGCAAGTTTTATCAAAATCAAAACCAGGGTGTAGAAGAAAATAAAATTAACACAAAGAGATATTTGCAATTCAAAAAAAAAAATAAGGAAAAAGAAAAAAAGAAACACGCAAACAATTAATAATGGTGGACTCTGATTCTGATGATGACAAGATAGTGTAGGAAGTTATCCCTCCTCACGTAGTCCGTTTCAACGATATGCCTCAAGCCCTCTTCAAGAAAGTTATCAAATGTAACACAAATTCAAAAATAAGTATCTAAATAAGAACAAAAATATGTTTTTAACATTGAATTAGAGGCTGATGTGTTGATCAAAGAAGCCCCTGAAGCACTTGAAAAAGACCTCGCACTTGGTTTAGTTAAATATGTCAAGAGCTTACCTGAGTTCAAGATAGGTAAATTACAAATATTTATGATTCAATTATGTCGGTTTCTTGTAATATCTTCAAGGTTTACTATTAAATTCTAAATATTTTATCATCTTAGGTGATGGTGAATGGCAATGTGTGATTGGCAAGAATTTTGGATGTTCCCTTACTTTTGATGCAACTGTTTTGACATTCTTCGATCTTCTTCCTAGCCGAAAATCTATTCTTCTCTTTAAATCTGGTTGAGGAGAATTGGAGAAAGTTTTTTTTGTTATCTTTGTTTGTTTTCCATTGTTGAGTTTGTTATTTGTGTTTTAAGTGTAACTGCTAGAGAATGGATGACATGATTAAAAAAAATCAAAAATTGTTTGAAGGGAGGAATAAAGGGATAAGTTGAAAAGAATTTAAAAGGTGATTGTTTTTTCAAAATCATGAGTTTTAATGTCCCAAATAATACAATTTTTTAGTGAAACTGTGAGGTAACTACATAAGAAAGAGAAGATGAGAAAATTGTGGAAAAATATTTTAGCATTCTCTTGGTAATTTTATTTCTTTTTCATATTTTGGAGAGTTTAATGTATGTGTGTCTTGAGTGTCGTTATTGTTATTTTTGAAGATATTTACAGTCATAGAAAAATAGAAACAAATTCATTTAAAGGTGAATTTAGCCAGTTTTAATGTAAATAATTAGACTGCTCGTGGAATATATTCTCTTTTAGTCAAATAGCAGAATTATCCTTAGAAGGAGAAAGAGAAGTCTATGGAGATTGTTAATCATGTGATTGCTATTTTTGAGATTTAAATTCAAAAGACTATTACTACTATTAATCTTAAGATTATTGCTGATCATTGTCATCTTCTTCTTCAGATTCATCTGATTCAGTGATATCCTAGAAGATATCTACAAGAAAACACTCAATATCTTTATTTGCTTGTTTGATATGCACAGTGTCCTTAAAACTAAAATCAAATTCATTTGGAAAATTATCTTCAAGAATTTTTTTAGTGTATTCACTGACCATAACTCTACCACTTTCACCATTAGATTCCATTTTGTTTGCAATGATCACATCAACGCCATATACGTCGTATCGAACAATCTCTGTACCAACTATGCCTCCATAGAGTTTTCCCTAGGATAAAAAAATCAATTTTAGTTTAACAATTTGCTTCAGTTAAAAATAATAAAATTTAGAATAATCCCCAAAAATAACATGTTTATACTGTGTGGACACCGATTCTCATTTGAAGATCGCAATTTGTGAAATGGCGAACGTTCTCGATAATACGGATCATATCAAATGCGAATCGAATGATATTATGCGCTTCTTAAGCTGGGTTACGGTCGTTTTTGTTCGTCAGCCCGAAACAAACATAGCAATCCCCGATTGTGTAGAGTTTGAAGACATTCTATTTTAGGCAATGATCATCGAAATCAGTGAAGAGTTTACGCAGCATGTTTACTACAACAATTGGATCAGTAGACGAAGAATATTTCGTGAATCCAGCAATATCCGCGAAAAGTAAAGTCACATCATCGAGTTCTTCGCAGACAAGGGGGATTTCTTTTTTCATAGAATCAAGGAACTATTTTAAGACGTGCTTCGGAAGGAGGTTGTTTAATAGCTGATCTAATTCATTCTTCTTGACTTCGAGGGTCTTCATGTTGTTAAACGAACGCACTTCGTTTTGAATTTGCTAATACTGAATCCTTAGATGAATTACACCTACAAGAATTAAAAAGAAAGGAGTTTGCATATCAAGTTCTTCACATTTAATAGCATAAATGAAGTAAACCACTAAGGAAACAATGAAGGCGACTATTTTTTCAAGGAAACTAAAGCATTTTAACGATGCAAAGACCATAACGATCAGCTAGATTTCAAGGCAAAATATTACTACCGTTGGAAGGATTACATTTACTACAGATTAGATAGTCATCGAAGAGGAGTCTTAAAGGGAAATATTATAACTTGAGACTTATTTCATGTATGTATCTAACTCAATGTCTTAGAGAAGTGCGAATAGCAATGCTGTGAGGTAAAGAAACCTTAAGAAGTTTTTAAAACTATCCCAAGAAAGAAGCGAATGTAATTTCGAAAAAGCAAGAGCTGGAAGGGCAAGCAATATGAATGTCACTGCTGTGAACGCAGCAAGAAAAGCTGAATTGTTAGAAGACACGTTCAGATTCTTATATTGATTGCTGACGAAGGTAGATAATACGATGATTTTTATAAGGAAATATATCGAAACAGTGCCCATTTCCATCATGACACTTTTCAATTACTGCTTTTATATTGACTTAGAGAATTCAGTTTAGAGTTATTTCTACTCTGCGCTGCGTTTGTCATTGAAAAGACATAACCCTAATCGAAGATTTTCACTGCGCGCTACACTGTTGCCACTTTCGTCTTTTGAATTACCTTTATCAACTGCTAGCTCCTTGTATAATAACTGTATTTACTGTAATTTCTCAACTGACAACTTCAACTCAGGTAATTAGATTATTTCAGGCTCAAGTTCCACGTGAATCGCTAAATCACCTTCGATTTTGCTGATGATTTCGTTTTTAGGAGGGGAAACGGGTGAAAGTATTTCAACTTCTAATTATTTATCACTTCTTCCGCTACCTGCTCGACTTAGATTACGTCCTTCTTATTAAAAATGAGGCTTTATCCCAATAATCGTGAAAGAGCTTGCTTTTTTAAGCTATCTACCTCCTTTTCTTGCCTAAGTTGGCGATTTGTCCTCATTATTTTTTATTAGTTCAATTTTCATATCTTTTTTAGGAGATCCTTTTTCCATTCCTGCATAATTAGGCACTGAATACAACATTGGATTATTCTAAGGAGGCTACAATTGTTGTTACTCCTTGCTATTTCTTTTATCTTTCCCTGAGGGATCGAAGTTTTAAATTGCAATAGAATCTCCTGATTTCGATGGTTTTAATTGCATTGTGTTTGTTTTTTTACGATATGATGAGCGCTTTTTCGCTATCGTCGGAGAAGGAGTTGCAAAAGAACTCCGCTTTTTAACTGGGCTGGTATCTTGTGGGATTCTCGAAGCACTTTTAACAACCATAAACTTATTTATGTCTTATTTTTATTAAGGCTCTTGCGAGATAGGAAATTCGTTAGTATGGGAAGCAATAAGCTGGTTTTATTTGGAAGGATGCTAGGTTTTTTTAAAAGTCTAATTCATTGTCTATGAAAACTGCCTAAACTCCTCAACTTAACTTAGTTCATTGTCTGAAGCACTGTGCTATTTATGAGCAACAAGCTCTTGGAGGAAACCTAAAAGAATAAACCAACAAAATTATGATAAGAATCAAGAATCTAAAATAAAAAACCATTTTAACATTTCTTACTCTATTTCTGTTGTGGTGGAAGGGTTCTAAATGCCTTTCTATCAAAGACTTAGTACGTTGTGATTGTCCCTTTGCCTTTAGCTTCGACTTTTCTCTCAATAAATTTTAAAGAAGTATTAAACTGCACTTTAGAATAAACTTCACTTGAGATTGTTATCATATCTGAAAGTCCAGTTGAGCAGACTCTGCTTGTTGTATTAACAGTGTCACCGATTAAAGAAAATTAAGGTTTATGATAGCCGATAACACCTGAAATAGCTGGTCCAAGGTGAATACCTACTTTAATGATGATACTCTTGTTTGAAGCAATGTAAAGTCTGCTGCTTTTCACAATTTTTTACAAGTCAAAAGCAAAGAGTAGTGCTCTTTTTGCTGGTTAAACATTTTAGAATCTTCCTTCAGATTTAAAGAGCTTCTCGACATCCGTGATTCCTGCTGCTGCGAGGTATGTCTTCCCAACCTTTCGGAGCATTCAAAATCGAATTAGAATTTAATTAAGTAAACATTTTTGTAGTAAAATAGTAAATAGATAATTATTTAATTCAATTATTTTAAAAAAAATTGACTTTTTTACAGTCTCAATTTTCTAGAGCCCATTCTATTGACAGGCAATATCAAATTGTCGATAGAGTTTATCAAGAATTCTTACAATTCCTGTTTTTTCATTGAAAATGAGATCATCGAAATTGCAAATGTCACAGAAGACAATCACAACTTCATCTTATTTCTCAGCTACTTTATATTATCCTTACTTCATAGTTTCAATCTTCTCTCTAATGAACTTTGGCAATAATATCGATAGGATATCCTTGACTTTCATTGTAGCCTTGAAAAGATTATGTTCAGATAGATAATTGTTCCTCAGAGTCAAGCTCATCTAAACAAAAAAAAAAATCGTTTTAGGAATTTATTCAAACTAAAAAAGTTAAAAATAATTAATTATACGCTATATTTTTATGTGATAAACAGCATGAACAGGATTAAGTAAGAAATATAGAAGCACATCCTAAAGACTGTAGAAGAGTCACCATTTCCATTAGACGCATTGGATACATATCCTATTGCCTCAAAAAATGTATCTAGATTCCAGGCCTTCAAGTTTGTTTCTGTCCTATCAACAATAACAAAAAAAGATAAAAATTTACAATAAGAAACGGTTTTAAATTATGCAATTCTTGACTTACAGAATTATGAAGATCAGAAAAAGTACAGATCCTTGTATGAAAAGGAAAGTGTGGGAGAATCTAAAGCAAGATGTAGCTACAGCAATGTGCATGATGAGTTCCGTTGGGTATGTCAGAATTTAATTAGAATAATTCAGCAATATGAATTTAAGAGAACGAACCATCGCAATCTAGCAAGATACAAAAATAAAATGAAAGTTATCCCCAACAAAAAATGTATTTTTTTTCATGAGTTAAAAAGTTGTTCTTACAGAGATGGATATTCTGAGAATATTCTATCTTTCATATCTTTTCGTTAGTGTCAGTGCAGTCAACACAAATACAATTGAAGAAGTGATAGCATAAGAAACAATGTAAGTCCCTCCTGATGCTGAGAATTCATTTGTGACTTTGCTGAGAACTAGAATCTCATAACCAATGTCAAATGCTATGAAGTTGATGAGATAGAAGATTCGATTGGAATGCTTGATAAGTATTGAGAGGCTCTTCTCAAACAGCTCCTCGATCTCTTTGATTTAGAATTTTAACGTCCAGCGAGACATTTACGTTTAATTCAAGTTTATGTCCTCTTGCATGAGCATCGAAGATAAAATTATATCCATTTCTTTGTCGACAAATATGCTTCGAATCACTTGAGCTGGATTGTATTTCTTCATAAGATTCACAGAGAACTAATTTGAGGTAGATGGCAGACCTAGGATATTGTTGGAGGATATGTCAATTAAACCTTAAATATGATGCTAAGGTGGTGTTGGAGGTAGTCTTATTTAAATTTAAGTATTGTTTTCTGAGAGTTTTTTACCGTCTAAAGTATTCTAGCTTGGAACTTGCAAAGTGTCAAAAGGAATTGTACCATCTTGCTTTTTCTTAGAGAGTTAGATGATATTGTTAGCAGTTGATTTATCTGAATAGCTCTGATCATGTTGGTATTTTCGTTTATCGATTATTGTGTCTCCACTTTCTTTTTTTGATTTATCAATATACTTCGAAATTCCTATGATAGCGAACGGCTAGGGAACGAAGAAGCATTTCGTAAAGATTGATTTAACGGAGTAGAAGGAGATAAAGAGGAATACATTGAAGAAATACAGGGATTCAAATAGATATTAGAGCATTTCCGAGATTTCGTCATCATAAGTAAAATATGTGTCTAGCAGTACAAACCCAGAAAATGCGAAAATGAATATGAACAATTCCAGTTTTATGCTCAGAAAATGCAGGTCAAATACTTAACAGAACGATGCTAAATAGATGCCCCATTAGAGAAGAATAGCAGAGTCATCGATCCCAGGGCTTATGCCGTTTTTAAATTCATAGAAAGTAGTGAAAAACAAGAATATCAATATCGTATCCACGCAAGCTTGCAGAACTATTTTCATATTCAACATTGGAAGCTACTGCCTTGTTTCCGAAAACCTCGAGTAAAAAGCGCGAAGAAATGTGCCCTGAATTTACCTGTCAGAGGAGTATTTTTTATTCTTCCTGAAGATATAATAACAGACGTTGATAATTAGTTGTACAAAATGGAATAAGATTGTTTAGATCGGATCGAAGAGAGGCACGTTGCAAGCACAAGATAACACATTCCAGAAAATGATTGAAAATGCCAAAAGATAGCTTCGATACACTCCCATGTACATTATTTCATCCATGATTTCCATTTAAAGTCGGCTTTCCCTGAACAGAATATTCAAGAAAGATTCAGGATCTTTAGAATTCACATGGGAGTGTTATTTTATGACTGAACTTCGAGTAGAGTGGTAGTCACTTTGACTTTCAAAATACACACCGATTTAGTTATAATTCAATCTTTCAGCATCGTTTAGAGAAGATAATACATTCACAACTCGCTAGCGTTGTGCTTTAAATCGATCAATTAAAATATTCCCAAGAAAAGACTTTTACTCCTCACTCAGCTCAAAGCCGACAACGCTATTTGCGTAGAAAATAATTAAACAGAAGTGATTCCATAAATACTCGTTACTCCTGATGATATTGAGGCTTTCCCCGCAAATCATCACAGAATATTCTTTGAAAGCACATTCTTCTAAAATTGGCTATTCTTTTTTGGACGATTCGAAAGTGAATTCCTTATTCTCTTAGTTGTTCGCAGCTCTAGAATAAACAGTTAAGGATTTCTTAAAAAGTGGCATGTGAGAAGAAGAATTTGGATTTTTGGGAGCTTAATTTCCTAGAGAACTTTTTCCTAAATTCGATCCTGATGGATTTTATTCAGCAAAGTTACTTTTATGCTCAGTCTTACCTGTAGGAGTGAACTAACTCAGTTGTTTTCCACTTAAAGTTGGTTGATTTAGAGTAAATGCATGCTGTTCACCAACATTCTACTGGTTAGAAAAAGCATCTTTCTCAGTGTTTTTTTAAGTAAACATTTAACTCATCACCTCCAAATGACTTCGAGTTTTATACATGAGTTCCTCAAAGTTAGCGGAAGAAAAATCAATAACTTTCCCACCTTGTTCCGTGAGAATCTTGTAGTTATAGCAAGATTCAACGACACTTTCTTGCTTGTCACAAGTCAGCACCCATATTTTTTTATTGAGCCTTCTCAATTCTCCTAGCATGTCGCTGGTAGGTTTGTCGCACTCTTCCTTAAGACCTAAAAAATAAAAAATGATTATTTTTTCATGAACTCTTTTGAAGTTAAATATTTGCTAATTTTACCAATAAATCCTAGCATTTATATCGGCGAAGTGTCTTCTTCTGAAAACGACACAAGTTTCTAGATGATTTCTTCAACTTCTTTACTGGATGTTTCAGTTCGAATCGAGTTTTAAAACGTCAAAAGTTATTCCTCGGAAAGTTCCTTTTTCGAATAAAAAATGACCTTTTCACCTTATTCTTTCATCTACCCAAGTAGCTACTCTAATTTCTATTTCTTATCGCTAGAAATACTAAGTGAAATATAACTTGGAATAACCGTAGAAGTATGTCTGATTAGTAAAAAAGACTAATTGTCTTATTCCGCGATTAACACCATGCTGTGAGATTCTTAGAAAGTAAACCTAAAGAGTACTTGAACTTTCACTCGTTAACCGTTCTGGAGTACGATGTAAAACAGCCTCTCAGTTATTTAACAAGAACATTCAAATTTAACATCATGGCTTTATGTGAATTCAATTATGTATTCTGTGAACCTATCTAAATGAATATTATTCATAATTGAGCCTGCCTTTTATCTGTCACCTTTAGTTTTAGTTTCATGACAAAGTGCCATAGCCATCATGAGTGCTTAGATATCTTCACTTTTTTCTGTCACAGCCTTTTGAAATCCACTAAGTCCTTCAAAGGTATTCCCAACTTTACTGGGTAACTTTTGTAAATCATTTCCAAGCCCACGAAGTTAAGTGTTGATTTAGGGTAGCATTGTCGAGTTGGATAAACCTTTTTAATGAGATTCATGTTTATTTTTTGTTTTGATTCTTTTTGAACATAAACTATTCGAACTCTATCTCATTGATTCCGCATAATTAGGCGAATCAATTGCATCACAGTCTACAGATTCAGTTAGAGCTTTGAACTCTTTATCCTTTGCTTCTAAAATATCATCGTCATCATTTTTCTTAGGTTTATTTGTAAAACTTCTGTTTTTTCGAATTCTATTATTGCTATTTATGTTTTAGCCTTAATCAAAACGGTTATTAAAGAAATTTATTTTATTCGTTAATCCATTATCAACATCATCATCTTCATCCTCCTGTGACTCACACTCTTTCTCTAAAATCGAATTGAGATTATCTAATTTCTTTTCTCCCCTTTTTTTTATTCAAAAAATACTTAAATATTTTTATCTACCTTTTATCTTTTTTTCTTCTCTTACTCTTCAGTTGGAGAAAGGTGATCTTTGATGATTTGTGCAGCTTAGTTTCCACGAAAATCTCTAGCTAGCACTAATGTCACATCTGAGTATCTACGAGTATTCCCATTCCCTAATATTTTCAGTGGTGGCTTATTGCTGGAATTCATGATTTCAGTCTCAGAACCAACAATAATATCCTTGATTTGGATATTGCAGCCATCTTCGCTATCTGAAGACTCATGACTACTTGAAGATTTCAAATCATACTCGAAGAAATCTTCCTCTAGTGTTTTCGAAGGAGTTTTCCCAGTTTGCAGGGTTTTAAAATTGGGAAACAACAAAGGATTATGCTAAATCAATTGCTAATATGATGGCTATTTTTCGTTTTTCTAATCCATCTAATTTCCTTTTGCATTTACTTCTTCGCCTTTACTTTAAGTAGTACTTGAACTATTTCCATTCACTAGCAATATCTGTTATTCTCCCTCTACTAAATTGGATGAATTCATATTTACTTTAGAACTCGAAGATTCTTCTTGCTACAACGCAAAATTATTCTAAATAGGGTTCACTTATTATCTTCTTTATCTCAATAAATGAGAATATTCTTGATCATTTTTCTCTTATGTATCCGTACAGTTCCTTTTCGGCGAATCTTAAGTGAAGTTTAATGTGTTCTTAACAAATGTAGAGGTGTCAGATTGAAAGGTTATTTCATTTTTTATGCTTTAATCTTATGTAAAACTGTTTTTCATAATTGTTTTTAGATCAAAATCGATTCTATTCTAATTAGACAAAGCCTCAACATTAGTTGAAAATGAAATATTGTCTGGCTTGATTTAAAGCTACTAATTCGATTCCATCGGTGTTAGTAACCGATTAAAGCTCGCATCATTCTCATCTCGTCTAGACGTAGCATTGAATTCTGAAGAATTAAGTTAACTTATCAAGATATTTGGACGCGAGGAATGTTCTTCAAGTTTTAAATCTAAACCTGAAATCACGTTTACATCTAAACTGGATGTTTTTAACTCTGAAGATTAGAAAACTAGCTTATCACTGCAATAAACGTTTCCACTGTCTTTACTTCCCTTTGAATCCAGTAGCTTGGTGTTGATACTTTTACTTTTTTTGAAATAATTTTAACCCAGAGAGGAATCCTACATTGTAATGGAGTTTTTCAACCCAAGTTCATGACTTAAACCATTTTAATCGTCTCCAATGAATGTTTTGCTGTCTAACTCAATAATTCTAGTGAGTGAGTGTTTTCGTTTGGTCCTCACATGAGTTTCTTCTTTCAATAGAAGAGGCAGGCTGTTAGAGAGCTATTCTGGTAGGGATTCAATTAATTGGAGAGGAGGAGAAAGAAGATCTTCTTTTTTCTATGAAGATTTGCTGTACGGGCTGGGTGAGTTAGAACTCGGGATTTTTTTCAGATTTAGATTTCTACCAAATACAGTCGAGGCAGGAGAATTTAATTATGAAACATCTGATAAAGTTGGTAGTTAATTGATTAGATATGTGTCTCTCAATCGTGGCACTAAATTTCCAGGTGATTTAAAAATATTGTGAGTCAACTCTGAGAGTTTAAAAAAGCGATCTCTAAGGCAAAAAGAGGAAATAACTGATTTCTTGTTGTTTTGGATTCTCAGTGAATTAAATATTACATGTGTATTGTCAGTTAATTCACTAAATGAGTCTAGAAAGTTCAAGTTGTATCCTGATCGCCTAGATATTTCTTTTTAGAGATTGAATACACAAAAAACAAATTAATTTATGATGGAGCAGTATGAAGGAAATGTTAAGATGAAATCGATTGCTATCGGAACCATCTGCCCCTTGAATGCCATGCTCTTAAAGCAATTGAGACTAATTCTCAGAATAATCACTATCAAGCTGAAAAAGCAGATCATGATAATCTAAATAATCGATTGTAGATCCCATTCCCTTCTGAAAAAGGTTGGTTTTAATCTCTATTTCTCTTTTGCTGCGAATGTTAGCTGCTTAAATGAGAAACTATCATTCCCACTGAGTACCACAATGCCTACAAGCCAATCTGTGTATTTAACTTAGGAAAACTTTTACAATACATTCGCTACACCTATTTTCTCACTGATTGGATCTTTCTTGAGACTAATAAAACCATAAACACTTTAAATATCATCTGTTTTTCTAATGTCAATGCGACCTGTCAGAATTCTACGATATTCTGTAAGATTTCCTTTGATGGATGAATTTTTCTGTACTTTAAACCAAAAAACAATTTTTCAAAATATTTGAAACTGAAAGTAAAGTTACAAAAAATCTAAGTAATCCAAACGAAATTCTCGTTTTTTATTGAATTTCAAGTTGCTCAAATAGTTTTTGTTTTCATTAGAAAATAATATCTTCTAAAAATTAACACTTGTTGGTGGTTAATTAAATCTCCTATTAATTGATTAAAAAAAGCCAAGTCAAAATTAATTCTGCCTTTTTATGGTATTGGGGGGGAGTGTAAGAATGCAATAAATGCAGTCTCTTAAATTTAATTAATAAAAGATTAAAATAGAAATAAAACTTCCTAAAGGCGAGCTGCATTGTATGAATTCATATCTGAAACCAAAATAAGTTGAGAAAGTATTGTTTCTCCTAATAAAACCATAACTTGTTCATTTTCCACTTTTATTTATTAATAATATAAAAGATCAAATCCATTTATTTTAAACTTTTTGTTGAATTGTTGTTTAAAAATCTTATGTTTCCTACGAGTTCTTTTTATTTTCTACTGATTGTTTAATAACTAGTAATCGATTAACTCTGACTTACTTGAAGTCAGAATAGGTGAATATTTGATGGTCGGTTCTGAGGAGTCATCAATGTAGGATGTATCCGCAGTGCATTTACTTTCCCACATATCTAATATCAGAATATCAGCTGGACAGTATTCATCTCGCTACAAGAAAACAATATCACCCACTTAGAGTGTCCCCCAGGTAGTTTTTTGGAGAATGTCAACACTGAGCATATCTTTGAAATTTGCATTTTTGAAGCGAATCAGTTTTTGGCAAGTATTATTTGAGTTGATTGAATAATCATATGAAAGCATTCGTTTAAAGTAGAAGGCTTCTTTTAAGATAGAGATGATTAAGTCTAATAAAAGAGGGATTTAGAGTGCGATCATGAGACTTGACCTAGTTTTACAAAATCAATTGAAAAAGAAAGAGAAATAACTGCTAAACTTAACTACCTTGAATATGAAGTAGGGAGATCGTTGGAGTTCAAGGAGGCACATATTACTATTACAATGCACAAGAAGAGATTCTAAATGCGGCCGAAGAACGAAATAACAGAATTTAAGGCATAAATGATCTATAAAAAAGTAGATTTTCGAGAAAAAACAAGTGATTATTTTTGAGGAAACAATGAACATAATACTTTATTTCATGAAATTTCTAATGTATTTTAACGAGCAACTCAAAAATAATTACACTGTAACTTTTGATTTAGTTAGATTGAGAGCGATTGCGCTGATTGTATCCCTGGAGATTAATGCAGTCACCATTTTCTAGCTCGATCTGAGAAATAAAGACTAAAAAATTTAGATCTAATTGTTTGTAAAATGGAATAATACATATCTGTCAGTCTCCTGCGCTTGGGGTTGCTCTGTCTCTTTGAAGCCATATCTTTTTTCTTTGCCATAGACATCGTTTAAATATTTGAGAATGCTCTTAATCATAGTTCAAACGAAGGCGAGAGTAAGAAAACTTCCTCGCTAGACGCCTTTAGCTTTGCTATTTTTCTGAAAATTTTTTCTCTCAAAATATAAATGTTTTTTTATATTCTTTGCCCCTTTTTTTTTGGATTATGTATCCCAGTTCTTTGAGAATTAGATTGATTTAATTACATTACAGATGAAGTTTATTTTATTAATTTAGTTGTTTCTTTATTTTTTGTGTTCTCCCTCAATAAACAATTCGCTTAAACTTTGAATTTGGATATGAGAGAAAGAAAGAGAGTCCACTCTCGAGAAACGTTGCCTAGTGTATTGAGGACTCAAGAATTTATTAAAGAAATTGTAATGTAACAGAGGAATAAATTATTATGTATTTTTTTTTGATTTAATTCCAATGACTTCTCAACAAAAATCAAGAAGTTTTGGCAAAAAAAAAAACTAAAAAAGTTAATTGTTGTTGTTCAAAAGTTTTAATTAAAATTAACAAAAAGAAAGTAAACAATTAATTGATGAATTTTGAAATGCTTGATAAATATCTTTTATCTTGTAAAAAAAATGAAAATAAAACGAACGAATGAACGGATAAACAAGAAAACTATTATGTGGACAAAAATTGATTTTGCATGCAATTAATTCAAACTCCTAATAATGCTGAGAACTCCCCAAAAGATATTTCTGAATCGCCATCTGTGTTAAACATATTGAAAATTACTTGCGTTTCTTCGGGAAGGATTTTCTTGTCGATAATACGGACAAGCTTCGTAAATTCTTCCAAATTAAGGTTGCCATCTTTGCTCTTGTCGAAGTTTGTGAAAATTTGTTTGAGATTTAAATTGTGGTTTTTTATAATACGTTTGAGTTCATTCACAAGTTTTTTGGCTTTTTCTTTGAGTGGGTTGAAGTTTTAACTAGGATCTTGCATGCCGTAAGATAGCTAACTGTAGAACTCTTGGAAAGATATCTAGCCATCTCCATTTTAATCAAATTTATCAAAGACTGGTTTAATTTCGTAGTCTTTCATTCTAGGTGCGACCACTTGGATAAGTTTGATGAATTCTGGGAGATCAAGTGTGCCTTGCTTGTCCTTATCGAAATTCGTGAAGATTTATTTCAAAGAGAGATTATTATGTTTGATAATCTCCCGTAGATCAGTGATAACTTGAGTTCCTTGATCATCGATGTCTGAAAAGTCCCAGCAATTGAAGATGGCTTTGAATTCATTTAACGATACTTTTCCATCTTTGGAAGTATCTACTAGAGTGAACAAATGGTTTGCTTCATGGAAGGTTATTCTAGGATCGATACCTTACAGAAGATTAAAGAATTCTTACAAGTTCAAGTCTCCTCCTTGATCTGAATCGAATTTATAGAAAATTTACTCTGTATTTAGATTTCGAGTCTACACAATTTATTGCATACTTCTAATGATCTCCTTCGCTTTTTAGTCAAAATCAACTGTTGGAGCATCCTGTTTTCCACTTATTTTTTATAGAATAGGGTGGACAAATACCTCATTCCAACTTATTCTTTATTGTTCATTGAGAGTCAAGCATCTTGTGATGAAATCTTTTGTATTTGTTCCAATTGGTTTATCGTAAGGGAATCTCAAAGGACAACTCTTCATGTTTCGCAGATAGCTTTTGATGTCTCTAGCGGGCCAAGGGCTATTTTTGGAAAGAATTAGTTAAAATATCAACTCAAAAAACTGAAAACTTAATAATTTTTAAAAATAGTATTTATTAGATTACGTCTTGCCAAAGAGCATCTCGTAGAACACCATGCCAATACTCCAAAGATCAGATTTGGAAGTATAAGGTACATTTTCAAGAAGTTAAGGTGCCATATATAATGGAGTTCCAACACATTCTTTGATGAGTTTCTAGCCTTTGAAATCAGCTTTGCAAGCGAACCCAAAATCTGCGACTTTAAATACTTTTCCTTTTATGAGGGTATTTTCTGGTTTGATGTCTCTATGTATGTATCCATTATCAACTAGTTCCTTGAAGCCAACCATCAATTGATTTAGAATATCAAGGGAGAGATTCTCAGGAAGATGACCCTTATTGTTGTGTATAAACTTACGAAGATCTCCATCTGGACACAGCTCCAAAATTATGTATGTTGTTTTCTGCAAAAAAAAATCCAGACAACAAACGAACAAAGCAAATCACCTTGAGAACAAACAATCTAACCAATTGTGGAGTTTAAATACCTTGTCATTTTAAACGTAATACATGTGAACGACATTTTAGGACTTAAGCACCTTCATGACTTTGATTTCATTCTCCAATGATTCTTTCATGAATTAGTCTGTGAATTATGACATGTCCATGCATTTCACTGCAACTAATTCACCTGTTTTAATGTTTTTTCCTTTGTAAACCTTTCCATAGGATCCTTCACCAAGGAATCCGCTGTTGTCCCAGGAATAATCGCCGATTTGTTTGAGCATTTACCAACTCTTTTTTTAGAATTGTCTACCTTATTTTTAGATAATTTCTTGAAAAATAAATAATAATAAGAATCACTCAGCCGCTGCTTACAAATTATTTAAGAACACTTTGCGTATTCCCCGAACTGAGTAAAAATCAGCGCTAATACAAGAGCAAGAGAGAAAAAGATTTTCTTAAAAAAATAATTCGTTATACAAATCAAAATTGCTTTAGATTGTTTTATTTAGTCAGAAAAGCTGCGCAAAGGATGTACCGCGTGTCTATGACGCTATTATTGTCAGCATAAAGTATTTATTGACTTCAAAATTATAATGAATTCATTGTCAAGGAGGGATTGGTAATTAATATTTTTTTTACAAAAATAAATTTGTCTTCTTTTTTTTTCAATAATAATTATTATTTTAAGATTTTTTAAGATCAGGAGGATGGATTGATATTTTTGAAGGGCTTTGTTAAGAAAATTACACGACCTCAATTAATTATCATAAATTGAACTGATATCAAAACATGTTTTAAAATAAATAAATCAAAATTTGATGGTTTGTTTTGCAGTTCAAAAATATTTGTTCTTAAGAATCAAAAGACTTTTAATCTGATTTTCAACCCAAAATAGACTAATTACTTGTTGTAATTAACTATCTATTGTAAAACAATTAATAAATTGAAACATATCAAGCTAATTTTAAAATATTTATCATTAGATCTGACACAAATTCAAAGAAAAAAAATTGAAATCCATTGAAGTACTTTTAAGTGCCTTAAATGAATATCTAATGGAACAATATTTCTAGATTAATGCTAAATCAAATTATGATTTAATGGAAGAAACATTTCATATTAAATTTACAATAAATGTATGTAACGTACGTACCAGTTCATTCATTACAAAACAAAGACTCTTAAATGAAGAAACATTGCTAGTTTCATCATAGGTTTTTAAAAGCAAATTGATTACAACTTGGGCATTTATTTTGCTATTTCAGCCAAGGACCTATACAATGAGAGTGATAAACATGCTTGCAATCTAATCTAAGGACAGTGTCACCTTCTGTTAAATCTTCCAAGCAAACTGGGCAGTTATCTGCTATTTTTTCTGCTTCTTCTAAAGATAGCGGGTATTCATTTGCTGTTTGTAGTTTTACAAGGTTTTCATGTGACAGTCCTTTTGAGTCAAATTGAAATTTCAGTAAAAATATCACAATCCTTGCTATCATCAGATATAATATTCGATCGCATAGTGTAATGAGTTCATATGCTGGCTGATTGTCATAGAAGTAATTGAAGATATACAGACCCCCTCCAGCTGCATAGGTTATCCATATATACTTCGAAATGAAGCAATTATAGTAATAGACTTTTGTTTGCATGAACTTTTCAACTTTGATGATGAGTTCATCGATGTTATGAGAGCATTTTATGACTCTTTCAAGCATAACCATCATCGCTATCTTAGGGATTACTATTATAAAGTTCTCAAAGCACATCACTGTTAGCCATAGAGTGTTTACCCAACTTTAGTCTAGATAATTTATGAAGTTATCAGGAAGAACATAAAATGTGTAGGCTAAATAAATATTCATAAGCAGAGCAATGCGGAGCTAAAATTGTAGGATCTTCACATTGAACATAGGAGATTCCGTGGAGCGGAACTGCTCGATCTGATTTTGCACGTAAAGTACCTGTTGTAGATCTCCTTATGTAAATAGTAGCTCCCAAACCCTATCTTTTAGTGTATTCATTTGCAAAATTTTATGAGGTTTTGTTTTTTCTTAAATTCTAACTATTTTTGATATGACTTGAGTTTTCTCTTAAGCGCAATTGTGAGTTGATAAATCATAAAAAGATTAAATTTTCGAGACTGATTCAATATTAACACTCTTTAGTCTTTATAAGATAAAATATCACAAATGATTTGAAGTGAAGTGGAAAAATTATGATTTAGATTTTTTTTTTCATAATGATTTGTATTGCATTAAAATGAGTGTTATTGTAGTAATACACTGATAAGCACTCACAAAAAACACTTGAACTTTATGGATATTTCCTGTTATGCGTTGAGCCTCCTTGTGTAAAATACCAAAACTTGCACGTTGGTAAATTCAAGCCAAGAACAGTTTATCAGCACCTTCAACATATTGGCTTGTATAAAATTTGAAAGTTGAATACTTCTGCTTAAATCTAAGAGTTATGCAGTAGACATTGTAGCCGGTGTTCTTCATTTTTTTAATTCCTACATGGCTCCTTTAAATATGGTGGTTATTGCAACAACAAACAAAGAAAGATTTTCAAGAAGAAATCAAAAGAATTTTTACAAAAGTTTAGAATAACAAAATAATTGTTTTTTATTACGTTGTGACATGCTACGGAGGAGCTAGTGAATGGTCTCCATCAAAGAGGTTCACAAATATTTCACTTTTTTCAATAGTATTTTGTTTCTCGATCTCTTCTTATTTTGTATTCTCTGGAAATGTCTTTTTGGCTCTCCAAAGACTCAAATGATTTTGTTCTCGCTGTCTTAAGAAATAGATATCCGAGAGATGAGGAGGACATATCGGTGCTTTGCTTGCAAATTAGAACTCTGGAAAAGCTGAAGATGTTGTTTGAGGGTTTGATAATCCATATTTTTCACTTTGAAGTTCAAATGCATTTTTTTGATGATTAGCTTGTTTTATGGTGAGTTTATCAAAATGTTCATCAAAAGAAGATATCATTTTTCGTTTTCGCTGTTCAATAGGAGGAATCGGACGTTAATGAGATTCTTTGAGATAAGTGTTTTCAGAAGGTTTTGAGTTGGTGGTGTCGATGATATTGTTGATATTTCCATTTTCATCGAAAGACTGATTATCATCTGGAGAAAACCTCCATTCGCCGTCCACGATGAATTTATATTAATGAATCCCTGGAGGTAAGCGCTAAGAGAAGAAAACAGATGAATTTTGGAAATGATAAACTCTCTGGATGTAACTTACAACGTAGATGCTAAATTCTGAGCCTTGCTTCTGCAATTGGATGTGATCTTTCCAGTTTGAAAAAGTCCCTGTCACATAGACTACGCTACCTCCGAAGCCCCATTTGAACAGTGTATTCACCACTTTAAGCAAGTATGAAATAAATCAGATGCTCTTATCACCTTAAATAGCTTAAACGATAAATAACTATTCTTACGATTTGGCTCTTTCTTCGCTGAGAACTGTTACGCACTTGCCTATCTTATTATTTTTGTATTTGAACATTCGTCAGAAAAACTTCAAATCATTTATTTTACGATGAAGAAGTGCCAGAGAGCTGTACTAAGTGTTCTTTCCGCTGCTGAGACTCATTCACTAATTTGGAGCTTTGAGAGCCCATTATCTTTAAATTTTAAATCTTTTGTCTGTATTTCCTAAGCCAGTGGATTTTTATTTGGAGAAGAAGATTTTGAAAGTAAATTAAGTTTCGTAACAATTTGATTTATTATTTCCATAAATTCTTGATGAAGAAAGCATAAACAAAGTTCAAAGAGAGATGTGAAGATGAAGATTTAGCATTAAAGCTACTGATAAATAATAGATTGAGAGAACAATTAGGCTCTAACCAAAAAAAAAATAACCATAAAGAGATAGGACAATTAATTGTTTTTTAACTCCACAAACAATGTATTAAAATGAAAGAGGAAGTATGGCATAGTTTGGATAAATGGGTCTGAATCATTTCATTAAATTAAAGTACCACAAGAAAGAGCAAATGTTGTCCTGATTATGTATGGCTAGAATGGTATGATGTACCAAATATGGGTAGAAGGAACCAAAGTTAACCTATTTTAACTCAAAGCTAAATGCCAATCGGCAAACCTAGCGAAGGGTTCAGATAGCAAGATACAGAAATACTAAAAAGCATAAAGAGAAAACACAGATGTTAGACTTTCAGCTTCAAATGAAAATCCAAAAAAAGTCAGAGCTGCCAAATTAAGAATCATTAAAGATTGAAAAACTGAAGAGAGGATGAGAAGTTAATTATTTGCACAACAAAGGGTGAAGAATTAAAGACTACAAAAATGAGATATATTTCCTTTTTTTATATGAACTTTGTTAGTTCCATATTTCGCATTATTTGATCACGATCTTAGAAGATAAAGAGAACTTGAATAGTTTCTTCAAACAGCAAAAAGCTAGACGATAATAAACTAAACTTAAGATAAAATAACTAGGGCGTAGGATGCTTTTGCAAATTACTCATCTTCTAATAATTTTAGTCGTCCTGCTGCATTTTCGGGAGGAGAAATAGATGTGGTTAAAATGGGAAAAAGTTAAAATGAAATTTTGCTGTAAAGAGAGTAACTTGAATAAATGGAGGAAAAGAAGAGATAAAAAGAGTTAAAGATCCTGCAGATTAAAAAGAGAAAGGGAACTAAAGGACTTTAAAATTGAAAGAGAAAGATAAGAAATTGAAAGGAGACATAATGGAAAACGTTCAAGGAGGAATAGGCTTGATAAACTCGATGAAATTGACATTCTTTAACAACTGTAACAACTTGATGAGACTCTTTTTGATTACTCAAAATCGGCACTCAATAAACAACCTATGAATAATGATAATAACTCTGCTTATCTTGCCTTTGACCAAAGTCTTAAGAGATTTTACTGAATGAGTCATACTAGCTGTTTTGCTTTTTTATTATCTTTGGAGATACTGCTTGTGTTTGGTGGTATCCTTTTTTCATTACTTCCTATGTTTCTAGGTTTAGTTATCTTCTGCAGATTATGAACTTTCATCTTCTCTTTACGATCAATTCGGTATTATAACTTATCTTGATTCTTTCACTTACATTTTTTTTAATCTTCTTCACCATAAAGTTCTGTGTGATATTCTTTTTTAAATTGAAACATTATTTTTATTAAAACTATCTTTCAGCCTTTTATTTTAGCTCTCATAAAATTAGTATTTTTTTAGAATTATTTTTGATACTTTTATTCTTTATTTACTTATTTTTACAGCATTATGTATGATTAAAAAAATTAACTTAGAAAAATACAAACTTGATTTCCAAAACTTAAAAAGCTGATGTTTTAGAAACTCAAATGTTCGCTTATTTTTATGACGTCATTTATCCATTCTTCAATTAAGAATCTGAGAGTAACAAATTCATTTAAATCAATCAAACATGATAATCCAAAGAATTCTTCAAACAATTACTATATTTTATATTGTCAAAACATAAAAATTATTATTTTGTGTTGCATCTTTTATCATTTTCATCTAAACTAATTATCATAATATTAGATTTATTCTTATCCATCCATTTCATTTTTGTTATTATTTTTTCTAACAAGTAACCTAAATGATTATAAAAAAGTAATGCCACACACAATAACCGAATCTTTCAAAGAAGAACAGTGATTTCTCAACCACAAAAAATTAGAATGAAGAATTTGTCTCCTGAATACGAGAAAATAAATTCTGCAGAATTAAATGCGAATATGAATAATTATTATTTTCTTTTTTCTCGAATTTGATTAGAATTCAGGGGAACCTGAATATTTTCCTTTATTTATTTTAGATTTTATCGAATTGCTTTACCATAGAGAAATTTTTATCTATTAACTTTTTATAAAACAAAAACGAGCAGACAAAAAAAAATGAGAAACAGAAACAACTTAACATTGTCGGTTCTTTTATTTGCTTTGATCTTGACATGTGCTCAGGCATCAACAGAATGCAAGGATCTAAGTTCTTGGACTAAAGCGAAGGCTTTACTTAAAGAAATCACATCTGGAAACGCCTCAGCTTAGCCTGGACTTGAAACTCTTATTTCCTCTTTTGAGAACTCGACTCCCAAAGAAGCTTCTGCAGATGATCTCGGGATATGTTCTTCTTATGTAGGTTAATAATCTTGTTGCAGAGCTGAAATCACTGACTATTTTGATAGAGTTGTTCTTTTCAAAGCTTAGCCTCTTTTAAGTAAAGACAACATCATTTCTAAGCTCATGAAATTGTTGGTTTTGAAAATGTCAAGTTCCTCATGTTCTACAGCATCTGGAGCATCTAAGCCTGCTTCGATAATCGAGTTCATATTGAATTCTTCTTCAATTTCCAGTCTAAGCTCACTAATTGCTAAAAACAAAGAGTGTAAGATAAAATTAGGTAAGGCAATAGTAGCTTAAGCAAGAGCTGCAGTCTGTTTTGCTTGTGCTGGAACTACTAAAGTATCAGAATATTTTAATCCAAGTGGTAAGATTATTTTGAATTAATCGAGTGTAAACTCCTATCAAGCTGCTGTTAACGAGGGTCTTCAATGTTTCGCTGATATTTTGACTCAAGAAAGTCTTGTGACAATTGTTACGAAGACACTTCAGGCCTATATTGCCCCAGCAAGCGATTGCAATTCATCAATTCAGTCTTTGATATTAGAGAATTTCGTGAATAAAGTATCTAAAAATGTCTGCACTGGTTTGAGTTTTTTCACTGCTGATTCTACTTGCGAAGATGCATCAAGTGGAGGTTCCGATATTAGTAGTCTCCTGAGCGGCTCAAGAATTATCTCTGAAGAATTATTGTTTAGACATTTAGCAGAAGATGCTGTGACATCAGCAAATGGAGGAGTCAACTCCTTTGTGCCTAGTTCGACTGATAACAGCATCACAGATACGGGATCTGTCACAATCAATACTAGGTTTAGTTTTGGGAAATTAGGTTATTTCTCTTTGCTCACTTTCTTCATGTTACTTTTGATTCACTGAAATAGAAGTAGCCAAAAGGAATAAAAAGTAATAATATATAAATAGAATTTGTGGTATTTATTATGAAAACAAAAATAGATAGATATAAGAACTTTTGATGAAATAGATAGTTTAAAAATTTCCAAGAAATTAACGTTCAAGAATGAAAAATAAGTGACCAAAGTTTTAATTAGTAGTTAGTTTTGAAGTTGAGTTAATTAAATTGTTTAAATTAAGAAATAGCCACATTTTTTTTGCGCAAGGTCTTGATGATAATTTCTAATTCAAGAACGAGAGAGAAAATTAGATTTGATATAAGGAAAAAGTGATTCGTTATTGAATTGAGGCAGTTTTTTGTTGTGATTGATGTAATAGAGCAAAAAAGGGATGAGGATTATTTTTTAGGAAAGATCGAAATAAAACTGATAGAAAACAAATAAATTAGCCTCAGTATTATCAAATAAATCAGGAGATACTGCAGGAAAAAAAATTGAAGGTGAAATAATGACCCTTAGCAGAATCTAGATTAAAAAAATAATCAAAACAGACAAAAGCAAAAATAATTTCCCAACCGATACAGATCATACTCTCAACTGAAATAGTCTCAACGCATTTTAACTAAACGAAAAGAAGAATAAGAAGTTCTATTCATTTCAAGTGCTTGAAACTAATCCCGGAATCTCAAAAAATACTCTGATTGTTTTGTATTTTAAACAAAAAAAGTATTTTCCAATCCCCCAATTGAAATATTATCAAACAATATTCTCTCAACAAAAGTAGAAGAAGAACAATGGGAAACTGCTTTGTATCCAAACCGCCAAGCACAAGAGAGCCAAGCTCATCTAAGGAAAAAGCTCATGAAAGCAATGAGCTGAAGGTTGATGTTTAAGAAAATCAAGAAGAACCTCCAAAATAGGCAATCATCTCAAAAAGTAGAAATATTATCAACATGTATAGATTATTTAAAAATACGAAAAATTATCAAATATTTTTGTAGAAGAAGAGAAGAAAACTGTTGTAACGAATGCTAGTGTGATTGAAGAACCTAAGAAAAAAGAAGATCAAGCTGAAAAACCTGCTGATAAATCTCCAAAAGCAGAGTAGTAAGTTGTAGCTGAAAAGGTGTAGGAATAAGCAAATGCAGTTTCAGAGGAACCTGACAAAAAAGTAGTAAAGACAATTTGTGGATTATTTTTGAATTCTGAATGACCAATGACAAACAGGATGGATAAGAAGATAAGAAGAAGAAAAGAAACAAAATCAAGGCCAAGAAGGTGCGTGCTGATATCGAAGAAGAGTCTCCCATTTTAGAAAACATCATAAAAAGAGAAAGAAACATAACTCCAGCTGACATGCATGCAAACAAGAAATCCTTGGGCAATCACTTTGTTTTTTCGCTGCTTTCAGATTAAGACAAGTAAATTCAAAGAAATGGAAGAAAATATAAAAAAGATTGATTATTTCACTCAAATTCAGTTTAAATAAAAGATTAAACGAATGCTTGAATTAATTTGTGATTTATTTCTGTTTGATTAAAAAAAGGGAAGAAATCATTAAAAAGATGTTCTACTGCGAGAATAAATCTGATTTTATCTTCAATCAAGGAGATTAGGCTTCGTCGTATTTTATCATTGAGAAAGGAGAATGTTAAATCATTATTAACGGAGAAATTAAGAAAACTCTGTAACATGGAGACTGCTTTGGTGAGCTGGCTCTGTTGTATGGTGCTCCAAGATCAGCATCCGTGAAGGCACTGGGCATATGCGGTTTTTGGGCAATTGATAGAAATACATTTAAAAAAGCAATTGCAGATGTCGTTCATAGGGAATATTCTGAAAATCGTTCATTCATTGAAAAGATTAAATTCTTCAGTAATTAGCTAATTTTACATGGAATTGTTAGCCAGTGTGTTTTAACTTATTTTAATAATTTTTTAAATTAAAAGATTCGATGACATCTGATCAGAAGGATTCAATTGCGAATGTGTTGATCACTTAGGCCTTCAAGAAAGGGGAAGTTATCGTTTCAGATGGAGATCAAGCGAGCTCATACTATATTATCAAAAAAGGAAAAGTCGCATTTTTCAAAGGAGATACTTAGATTCGAGAAATGGGACCAGGTGAAACTTTCGGTGAGTAGGCACTGTTTGAGAATTCCAAGAGAGGAGCAACTGCGAAAGCTGTAGAAGATGACACAAGGTGCATTGCTTTAGGAAGAGATACAATTTAAAGTGTCTTAGGAGATAAAGTTCAAGTTATTTTATACAATAATATGATAAAATGGGCATTCGAAGGAAACCTAACTCTTAAACAATTGACGAAAATGCAAAAAGAAAAGATTGTTATAAATTAGAAACAAACTAACTATAAGAAAGGGAGTGTGTGCTTTCAAGCTGGCCAACCTATTACTAAGCTTATTTTCGTTCTAGAAGGAAGTCTCGTTTATGTAAGGAAAAATATTAACAAAAAAATGTAAGATTAATTGAGAAATAAAAACAAAAAAGGAAGGATCAAGTGACAAGTTAGTAGACAAAGGGTCTCTTTTCGGTGAGTACTGGCTGCATGCTAAGACTAAAGATGAAAAGTAAGTATTATTAATTTAAGTTAGGTGATTCAATTATTTTTTTTACTTTTTAGGCTTAAGAAAAATATCATCTTTAACGAAGACTCATTGTTGGGAGAAATCTCTTTCAAGACATTCTTTGAACAAGTCGGAGGAGATATTGATGTAGTTGTGGAGAAAAATAAGGAGTCTCATGAAGTGAAGTACATGAAAAGGGCTAATTCCAAGGAGTTTAATAAATATTAACATCTGAAATTAGAGGATATGGTATCCATCAAAAAACTAGGTATTTCATTAGAAAATTAAGATATTGCTCAATTTGCTGATTGAATAATTGTTTTTCTTCTTTTTCTTCTTCTTTTTCTCAAGGTTTCGGCTAGTTTGGTAGTGTTTATCTTGTGAAATCTAAATCTGATTCAAACTATTATGCTTTGAAATGCATTTCGAAGGCTCAAGTCATCGAGTAAAGTCTTGAAAAGCATCTCCTGCAGGAAAAGAAAGTGCTCGAAAGTGCTTAGTTCCCACTTATCATGAAGTTTATCAGAACATTTAAAGATAGCAATAATGTGTACTTCCTAGTTGAATATGTCCGAGGGATGGAACTTTTTGATGTTATCAGAGAAATTGGTAAAAAAAAAATTTTTTTTAAATGAAATCAAATCATCTGCGTGGATTTCTTATGGAAGATTCGTTTTAACTTTTTATTCATAGGCTTGCTGAATACGTATGATTCTCAGTTCTACATCAGCTCTTTGCTCCTGTGCATTGAGTATCTACACACGAATTCTATTATTTACAGAGATATTAAGCCTGAAAATATCATGATCGACTATAAAGTAAGAATTCATAATAATACACAAGGATACATGCCACATAACTTGCAATGGCATTAATTTCCCAGGGTTACATGAAGTTGATAGACATGGGTACAGCTAAGTTCTTATCAGGAAAAGGAGGTAAGACCTTCACAATAATCGGCACTCCTCATTATATGGCACCAGAGATCATCACTGGCAAGGGATATTCTTATAATGTGGATTTATGGTCTATCGGTATTTGTCTGTATGAATTCATGTGTGGAGCAGTTCCTTTTGCTGAAGATGCAGACGATCCTTATGAGATATACGAAGAAATTATTAAGAAACCAATCGCTTATCCAAGTTTCCTTAAGGATAGAAATTCAAAAGCTCTCATGAGTTAGCTCCTCAATAAAACGCCAGAACTCAGAATAGGAGGTTCATTTGCAGCACTCAAAGCAAATCCTTGGTTTGATAGCTTCGATTTTGTAAATAAAACTCTATTTTATTAGCTTTTTTTCAATTTTTTTACGATTTTGATTTAAAAAGGATAAACTCATGGAGAGACAATTAAGAGCACCTTATGTACCTCCTAAAGATAAGCTAATCACAGAATCCGAAATCAGAAAAATGGAAAATTTAGGCAAACTTGTCATGGATGAGATCAAAGTAAATAAAAAATGAATTTAAAAATAAAACCATAGAATATTTAATTTAATTTTTATCTCTCTCTGTTTTTTAGCACGAGAATACTACGAAATATCGTAAAGAAAATGCTAAAGACCCTAATTGGGATAAAGACTTCTGATAGCGATAAGAGATCGATACATAAATACTACTACAGAATCTCACATTTATTCAATGGGGCATCTTTTAATTTGTAACCCCATTACAAACACACTCACTGACACATACATAAACTAAGAACATTCTTAAAAGAGCCATTATGTTTCTTTCTTTCATTTCTTACTGAAGAATTTAATATCATCTGCAATCCCCGAAAACCATACCTATGAATGAATTCTTGTTTATGTTTTTTTCTGTGCATCAACAAATACTTTTTGTCTCATTCTATTTTGATCTTTCCTTTTCTTATCATATCGTTCATCATTTAAACTACCTCTTGATTTTCCAGATATCTGATATTCTTTTCTTCTTTGCCTTAGTTAATTTGAACAGAAAAAAAAATCAATAAAGTTAAACACCAATTATCATTTTAAAAAGCATAAATATTTTAAAAATATTTTCTACTTCTTTTTCACTTCTTGATGATTGTCACTGTCTTTGTTTGTCCTGAAACATTCTAAAACATTACCTTTAAAAGATGAACTCATTTCTTCTTAAAGTTAATAGTCTTCTAGTTGATTATTCGAGACATAACCTGATTATGACAAAACAAATAATTTTTTTCTTCAAAGTATTGGGTTCAAGTTAAAATTGTTTATTAGATGTTCTCCTTTTCCATTTCGTTTAACCTCATATAATCTCTTTTCCTTTAAACTTTTATGATTTCCTTTGACAAAAAAAATGCCATTAAGCAGAAATAAACTTCTTAGGCACAAAGTACTAGATAAATTAGCATCTACATAATCTGTTCACTCTTCACCAAAAACAGCCACCAATTATTTTTCTCCTTCTTCAAATAAAATTATGCAATCCCTTCAATAAATCCTATAAAATTACCGTTTTTTTACAAGATTAGAAGCTAAACCTCAAAGCAAAAGATGATTATCGTAATTTTTTGAATCTACTTTATACTTACCTAGATAATCCATATTTAAATGGAAAAATTCTCCTCGTAAATAATGAATTACTTGTTTCACTAGTAAAATGTATGCTTTTCATCTTCACCTAACAGAGAAAACTTGAAAATAAAGAAATCCCCCCTTAATCTTCTTGAATTATTTGTTTATTATTAACTAAGTTGATAAGGTATTACACATACAAAAGCAATTTAATCCTTGGGGAGAAATTGATTTAGTATTTTTTTTATTAAACTCTCTAGGAAAAAGCCAAAAGAAAAATCTCTAATTTAGATTAAGAGTATACTATTTACTGATTCTCTTTGTCTAGCTTTGCAGACAATCTAAGCTTAACTTTTGATCTAAACAATTAAGAAACGAAAAAATTCTCAGTAACAAGATGATAATATTTTTCGAGTTTTTCGCTATTTTCGAGAGTATTCTCGAGATTAGTTTGGATTTAGTATCTCAAACTAAGAAGAATTTATAAATTGTATGTATTTATGCAGAAAAACATAGGTATCTATGATCTCTTAATAATAAAAGTGTTCCATTTGTCAAATAAAAATAAAAATGGAAGCTTCCATATTAATAAATCAACTAATCTTGAAGAGTTTAACCTTGGAATAGTAAATAATCTTAATAATAAACATCAAGCATTCCGGAGAAAAAGTTTTCTACAGGAGCAGTTTAATACCTAAACAACCTCCTAATCACGAGCATGAATGATTACTCCATGCAAGAGTGCTTTATTCAACTTTGAGACTCACGATGGATCGAAAAGAGGTTGATAAAATGGCAACCATTATTAAACCGACCTTTTATTGGGTTTTAAATATTATGTAAATTAACAAAGAAACATGAATTTCGATTAACATTTTCTCTCCCCCTCCCCCACGGCTTTTAAAAACTAGACATTAAGGTAAACTACCATAAGAAAATTAATTATCTTAAACAAAAAATACCTATTCTCTCAAATATCACACAATCACTTCAATTACAAAGTTCTCTCAGAGCCCTAAATTTTCTTTGAATTATCTACTCAACATGTCAATCTCACACTCTCAGCTTCCAGATATTTCTCTTCTGTCTGTGAAGGATAGATCAAATTCAGTTCAGTTATCGCTTGGAAACGGATTAGCTTCTATCTTCATTCCTCTTTCTTTCTCACAAGATGACATCAATGGCCTTATGTAACTTGCCAACAAGTTCGAGGTTGAGGAAGAGCTAGAAAATGATGATGACTTCTTTGAAGAATAGTCACATTCTCCACATAACTAAATCGAACACAATTCGAAGAAATTCAGAGAAATTCACATTTGAATTCCTTTTTCTCTCTTTGTTTCTTCTGAAGTCTCATAGTTCTCTTTAAAATCTCTTGCATAATCTTAATCATTCTTAAACGTTCTTTCTTATCCTCATGAAGATATTCCACTCTGCCATGAATATAAGAGGACCAGTTTTCTTCCCCCTCATAAGAATGACCGTTATGGTGAATTCTTAAACTAATCTTCGATAATTAACTCTTTTACTTT
>Ga0302271_10000268_pt1 | contig 48927 bp, 26 predicted proteins | sample III_Bog_N1_1_FD_198767 | JGI IMG/M metagenome (GOLD analysis project Ga0302271, IMG submission 198767) | Peat permafrost microbial communities from Stordalen Mire near Abisko, Sweden - III_Bog_N1_1 | ecosystem: Environmental > Terrestrial > Soil > Wetlands > Peat | place: Sweden: Abisko...
CATGACCGGTTTGGTCAATGACCTCAACAAAAGAGTCGATGCTTACCTCCCCAGAAAGTGCGACTGGACCAACAGACTCATTTTCTCCAACGACGCTTCCTCCGTCTAAATCAGCGTTGCAGAGGTACCATATCTAGAAATTTATTGCTTATTGATTTAAATCACCGCTGAAAATTTACAACAAAAAATATGATATTGGCTTGGAATCTAGAATAATAAAGAATATTAAGACATGATAATTATTGGCTCTCAAAGAGTTGCTTTAGTTGTGTGAGACAATCAAGCTGAAATACTAGATAACTGCAAAGTTCTTTTCAAGAAAAGAAGAATGAAGCAAAGGCACATAAGATTAAAAAACTAGCAGCACATTTAAAAAAGCGAGAATAATATGATTTTTGGATAAACAATAAAGCAAAAAGAACGGATTTTTAAATCAATATTTTTGATTTATTATTTTCAAGATAAATTTTGTTTTGGTGATAAAGCCAGTTTTAAATCAACAAAAATTATCACAGATCATTGAGCTAAACAATAATTGCTTTTTACTATTCTAGGTTGGTGAGACCGGTTAGAAGACTGGTAACTCCACCCGTGTTGTTATCTCCGGATACGTGAGAGCTAAGGGTGAGTCCCATGTCGCTTTGGAATCCATCCTCAAGGAAAAGGGTCTCTACCCCATCCAGTGATTGGACTACAACTACAATAATATTAATATCCTAGCCAAACAGGAACATAAGAGGAATATGCATTGATATATGATCTAATCTTTAATGGAATATTCACTGAATTATGTTCTTAAACACTTTTGTTTGTCTATTTGCATGTTTGATTTAAAGCAACCATGCTATTTAAATAATCACCACTCATTTAAATGCAATATCTTCTTAAATGTTAAAGCCTAATATGAAAAAGCAATTAGCAACAGCTGTTTCACTATGGCATATTCATACAAATAATTACAATTTGTGGAAGTATTTATTTTAAATGAAATCAACAGCTGAAAATGCTCCATAAAGTTGATTTTTCTTTCAGGTATGAATGGATTTAAAGAATGAACTTATTGGAGAAGTATTTCTTATTTTCTTAAGTCTTTTTGTGATTGTTTCAGATTATCAACTACTTCCATAATTTCTGATGATTTTTCTTTTCTTTTTTCGCTTCCAAGGACTTCCTTGAAGAAGCATTAATTTTATTTGCAGATCAGCTGCTTAAATTGGATATTTTTGGTTTAATTAGATTTAATTTTTTTATTTAATATTTTTTGAATTTTATTTTTGAATTTTAAATTTAAATTTATATATCTCTTTTCTCATATTCATGTATTGTTTAAATCAGAAAGAACAGTCGTGATCAATATCATTGTTTAGTTAATAGATTTATTGTCAAAGGACAAATAATTTTCGAATTGACAGCAGCATTAATATAGCTGCTGAATCATTCTCTATTAGCACTTCACTGAAGCTAATTAGAGAACAGATTGTAATTTTTTAAAAGCAAAATAGTGATAGGCCTCAAATTAGATAGCTTTACTTAGCTCCTTGTATGATTAGTTAAGGATATTTGGATATGTATTTTAATAAAAATTATTCAGCTAATTTTACGAGTAGGTTATTTTGCGTAATGCTCTTTGTGTAATACTTGTGGCTCAAGATTTTTCAAAGGCATTTCGACATAATCTGATTAGCTTAAGAAGGGGGGAATGGTGGGGAGTTATTTAAAAACACCTATTTAAAAATATTTGTGTAAGCCATTAACTTTAAAGTTATCACTAATAGAGCTCCGAGCAGAAAATGAGTCAATTACAAAAGCCATGACATACAACAATACATAGAGGCTCTTTGTTAGTTTGACTCTTTCTTAATCTCTTTGCTTTTGTTTTCTCTTTGCTTTTCTGTTTCAAATTATTTTTATTTGTTTATTTAATTATAGTTTTTCGTTAAAAGAAAACTTGTTTACTTTATTCTTTCCCCACCCCAATTTCAATATTATTTTTTCAAATTATGCATTTATTTAAAATTCAATATCATATCAACCTCCCTCTCTTGTAATAATGATAGTCTATCTTGATTAAAACTGAGAAGAATCCGTTGGGGAGAGATTGTAAAGGCTGAATAATTCAAATTCATTTCAAAGCTAGTTCCAAATTTAATTTCCTTTATTAATTTAATACTATTGATATGGGAAAGAAGAAGAACTTACGAATCTTAAAGTGATGATGGCAAAGCGTATATAATTTTTAGTTGGATCCCTTCCAAAAAGTATGTAGATACTTGGTTCTTTGTTAGAGAGATTAAGATGATATTACACCCATTTTCTCATCTTTAACAAACAATCTCCCCTCTTTGAACCAGATCTACATAACCTAATTACCCCCCCAAAATAAAACCATACGCTTGCAAAGATCTCAAGGATTAAAAAAGATCCAGAAAATGATGATGGCAGTGATGATAGTGATGATGATGATGACAGTGATGATGGCGATGATGATGCTGATGATGATGGTGATGCTGACAGTGATGATGATGATGATGATGATGATGAATGTGATGCTGACAGTGATGATGATGAATGTGATGCTGACAGTGATGATGAATGAGCAGTTCTTGCATTTGTGGCCATTAAGTAGAGTAGTCTTGCTCCGATTGTAGTAATAAGAATGAATCTTCTACATCGTTGAGCTAATAGACCTGCTTAGCCTGCAAGACTGCATCTAAAGAAGAGAAGTAGCAGAGAAAAGATAGAGATAATATGTATTCAGTTGTTAAATTCTATGTGCCAAGTAATAATTGAAAGAAATACTATAAAACATAAACAACAACATAAAAAATCAAGAGCTAGAGCAAAGACTATTTATGTCGCTCGCTCATTCACTATCACTCATATCAATGTATGTCAAATTCATATTTACTTCAATTATTCAAATTAGAAAAAATCAAATTCAAAAAAGAGCAAATTATTTGATTTTTTGGGAGACAGCCTGGGATAACTGAAAAAAAGACTTTGAAAAAAATAATTACTCTATGGTATAATACTTGGATCATTTTACTATCAAATAATGATTGAAACAAGCTTGAATGAATGGAAATGAAGGGATATCATTTATTTTTCAAGGCTAAGATGCCAAAATATCAGCATGTAAAAGTCAAGAAGATTTATAAAAATAGTAACAGGTGTTGTGTTGGCCTACCTCAAGTTTAGATTTTGATTGAAATAGGCTACTTAGGCCATTGAAAAATCAAAGAGAAACGAATTATGATAAAACGAATATAGTTTTTGTGGTTTGAGAGTAAAAAAGAAGAAATACTGTTTAAATGATACAACAGCAAAATGTTTTCCAAAAGTGTTGATATAAAAATAAATATATACTGTTCGCTTTACAAATAGCTGTTCAGTGAAAGTAAGTTAAAACATATTTTATGCTAATAAATGAAGAATTCTCATGCTCCTTTTGTAGTTATTATTAATGATGTTGTTGTTGACAGGCGAAAGAATTGGAATAAAATGGTAGTGGAGAGGAATTTAGTCAAAATAGAAGAGAGAGAACAAGTGAATGCTAAAAAACTGATTAGTTCATCAGCTAGCTTAGGTAAATTTCTCTTTTTGTTTCATAGCGATTCCATCACAAAACGATCCCAACATCTTGTTAATAGCTAATTCCATGTACCTGTAGAGATACCCATATTGTATGTTAGTGTACACCATTCCCCATCTTTGTTCTCTAAGTCTCCTGACTGTTGCAAAGATACTTATCTTGTATTTATCTTATTATTCGCTGAGAATTGCATTCAGCTTTTCTAGAGGGTCACTAACAGCATTTTTAAGGTTATCGGTTTTAACAATGCTTCCATTATTAGTGTGAGTATTAGACATTGCTGCAATTAACTCTTGAGCGAAGTATTGTACGGTCATTGTCAGATTCACTAAGCTTAATATTGTACCTGTTCTGCCCACACCAGCACTATTATATTCAAAAAAAGAGATATTTAGCTTATTAGGTAACATGGTTAATTTCGTTACCTGCAATGGACAAGTGAACGATGCTTTGAGTGCACATTGTCTATCATGATCTAAACTAACCCCTCTAATGTCTCATAGCTTTCATCCTCTGGTACACCATGATCAGGCCATCCTAGCCACTAGAGGAAATACATTAAGTAATCAAATTAAAGATAAGCTGTATTTACATGGTATTAAATGACTTCTTTGACTGCAGTCATATCGTCTTCTTCTTCTTTGGTGATAATTATCTTGCGTATCGTCAACTTTTCAGCATTTTTAACTACTTCCTCCAATAAATTAACTTAGAACTCCCCAAACTGCATTGTTGTTCCTACTTTCTCCGGCCAATACTAATCACATTCGACCTAATACCAACAAAAACCGTTTCAAAAAAGTTCATGACAATAGTATAAAATGATAGATATTCAACACAACTTACACGCTCTTGTTCCTAAACAAAGACAATAATCAATAAGAATAAGCAAGAATAGTAGTATTGTTTAATGTAAAATGCTCTTACGATGATCCTGCACAGCATAATGAGGACATTGACATCAGTGTACCATACCATTTTCCAGAAGTTGGCAATGGTTGTTTTCATTGGTCCTTGAGTCGCAATGAACACAGCTTTTCTGTTGAAGCAATCCTAACAGCCAAACAAAGAACAAAAGCAGATATTATAACCATATGTTTAATATATCTTTCGTGCTTTTTCTACGTTGATGTAATTCGCATTGATGTATGTAGCAGATTCTCTGGATGAATGCTAATGCTGCGATTGTTGCTATGATAATTAGTCACTATTGTAGATTGTGCCATCGGATGTTGATGCATCTTCTTATGGGTCATCTACGTTATCCTCTGGTAGACTCACTATGCTGTGCTTGTCTAGAAAAAGACACCAAGATCATTTGTGTTTTTTGAGTTGAAATTGTATGTTTTGTGTTACATGGTATGATGTTATTGTATCTGTTCATTTTGTTGGTTTCTGGGGAGTATTCGTGGAGCAGATGGTTGTGGAATGTAGTTTCAGTTATCTTACGGATAACCTAGATTAACCATGGAAGATTAGATAAGATTTATGAGAGGAAAAGAGAAACAAAAGCAAAAGAGAGTAATAATAAGGGAAGAAAAAGTAGCATAGGTATGAGAAGAACCAAATAATAAAGGTTAATCCTAAAGATATTTACTCTAAACTCCATGTCCTGCATGCGGAGTTTGAGATGCTGATTGAACTAATACAGGGGAATGCCTGATTCAAGCGCTTTCATGATCGGCATTGACTCCACCCACTTGTAAGATATATCAGAATCCATCTGTTCTCCCTCGATCAATGGAGATATTCTCTTCACGTCCATTAAAACAACTAGATGGTTTCAGCGCGAGAGATATGAGTAATGCGTAGTATTTTAGTGTTAGATGTATTTTTGCTTGCGTGAGTTAGTTAATTCAGTGCTGCTTCTTATGTTGTATATCTATAGTTAATAATAATGCAGTCTGTTTCGCGCTCGCGATATCCCAGACAAACTTTACTATTATCCCTCTCCCCCCAAGGTCTTGGGAGTAATAAAAAATAATATCCTTTATTCCAAAACAAAAATATTAAGATAACTGCGTTATGATATTATCCACCTGGTTAAATAAAATATTTAAGTATTCTTAAAGTTATTGTTGGTATTGCGTTTAAAGATATACTCCCCTGCTGTATTTTTGTGAATCCCTTTATTGGAAATAATTATTGTAAGTTGATGCAGTTCTGTGTTATTTTTGGATTGATTTTTCAAAAATAACCATAATCCCACGCAAGATTCTCCTAATTACTTAAATAAAAGATTAGAGATTAATCAATATTTTCTAAAATGTAAGGATATCTTTATCTGTTGTTGAATGCTGTCTATGGCACAAGAAAAAATATTAATATATAAGTAGCATATGAATTAATTGCTGATGATCAAAGAAGAGCCAACTCATACACACACAGATCCACAGACACAAACAAACCTAGAATAATTAATAATTTATAAACCTTAAAACAAGTAATAAAATCCGTCATTAATAAAATGCTCCATTTGTGATCATTACTTATTTCGCATTAGTACTACTACTTTTTGTCATAGTAAATCAAGTAGATCCACAGTCTAAACAGCTTATGGCTACTGTTGTTATTATTATCTCTATGACCAGTTTTACTAAGAAACATTCGGCCAATTCTGTTGCTATGCTTATTGTTGATATGCTTGTGACTATTATTGTTGAGGCTGCTGGTAGTATTAATTTTATGGTATCCAAGTCTATTAGCTATTTTAAATATATGTTTATTAAGGCTACCAAATGGATTGGTAGTTGTTATTCAATAATTACTATGATTACTATGAATACTACTGTTAATTCTATGGATAAGATTATTACTACTACTAATATTATTATTCTTGTTGTTGTTATTGTTACTGTTCAGCAGGTGTGGAGTTGAAAGCATAGAACCCTTCTAGATCTTGAGTAGTATATTAAGCTGCTGGCATGTTTCCAGGTACTGATGCGACTCTACAGAATTCATCGAATATTGACTCAGGAGAATTATTACCATTCATGTTGTTGTCATTTTTATTATTCACAGCGTTATTGATATTTCCGATGTTTGTGTTAGCGTTGCCATTCTGTTATTGTGAATTATTTTGGTATCCTCCGAAATCTCTAAACTGATTCTCCCAAAAATTAAATGGCTAATTAGATTGTTGCTATTAGGATGTCTGTATATTCTATTATTATGATAAAGGCTTATTGCTTTGTTAGTATTCTTGAGTTTATGAAGGTGCTGCTGCTGCTGTTGTTGAGGAGTTCCCCCAGAAGTTGAAGGCATTGTTTTGAGGCTATTGAGTTTGCTACTGCTATTGTTATTGTTATTATTATTCAAATATGCTTGATTAGTTAGGCTATGCTCCTCCATAAGACGATTTATCATTATTCTATCTATTCTGAATATTATAGTTATCAACTTAGATTGGTTCCTTCTTACTTAGAAAACCAGTGCCATTATTACTATTCTTGCGATTGCTCTCTATTTCTTAGTAGTTTTATTAGTTTTAGTTTTGATTTACATTGCTGTTGAGATTATTGAACGAAGCAATGAAATCTTAATCGAATGGATCTTAAGATATTGTGTTCATATTACCGCTGTTATTATTATTATTATTAGATGGTTTTCTAATATTTTGTTTAGTTTAGGAAGGAGGACGAGGTTAACCAGCAGTTGATTGTTATTGCTGTTATTGTTGTTAAAGAGGCATTAATGGTGGAGTAGGTGGTTATTATGAATGATGGGAATCGAATTGAGCATCATAAGAATCTATATTTTTTGTTGGTTTCTATGGTTTAGAAGGCTAGTTCTTGTTCATGAACAGACTCATATCCCAAATCATTTAAGTGTTGCTATTGTTATTCCCTCCATTTGGATTCTTGTTAAGTGATTTGATTTGATTACTCCTTGAGTTTTGATTGTGATTATGATTATTACTCGATCCTCTCTCTTGTAATCTTTAATGCGCTCCAACAATGCGAGGATTGCTTTGCAGCTATGGAGATAGAGAAAAGCGATGATGCTGATTCTGCCCGGCCTAAGTGACTGCAACAGAATTGCTGCTGTCGTTTGCACTGTTTCTGTAGATCTAATTGTTTGGATTGCATCTATTGTTGGTAAACAAAAAGGTCAGTGAATATGTTATAATTCAAAATCGCATAAACTAGCACAAGAGACCAAAAGACTATTTTTGTTAATCTAAGAATAGAAAAGAGAAATAAACATTAGGAAGAATAATATTTTTGTGTGTATTATCTGTTTTTGATACTAGAGATCACAACATTCTCACCAATCTTTTATACTTTCACCCTTGGACTAGCTTTTTGGACTTCTTTATTGTCCTTTTCTTAAAGCTATCAATTTTCCACACTCACTATGTAATGCATATTGCGAAAACCAGAGTAATCGAGTAAATGACTACACACTGATAACTCTAAGAAAATATATGTTCTTCCCTTAGTTTCATATTTATCTCTCTTCCTTCCTTGGTTTCATCATAACCCCCCTTGTAATTCTTTATGAATTGCTTACAAATTAATCGATTGAAAGAAAAGCTACGCTGGGCTGAGAATCGCTGGATCTCTGACGAATCTCTTATCGAGATACTTCGTTCGGACAAAGATTATTTTATCTTCAATGTTAGCGTCTTGATGCGGCTTTAGAGACTTATTATTCAGCCTCGCTTCATAGTATTCGTTAGCTAGTCTGTTGCCAACACTCTCGAAGACTTTGAGGTCAGTTTCTTTCCAAGAATCGATCTTCATACTACGAATACGACTCACTCTAGGGCCTAATCTTCTATGACCACCTGATCAGCAGAAAAGGGAAGTTAAAAGGAGATTTATATGAGGGAAAAAATAGCAAAAATAAGTGAGAACTCAATGATTTATTTATATGCAATCCTGTGTTGTTATTATGTAGACTTAAGGTAAACAACAAAGTACCTGAGCATTCAAGACATACGATGACTCCTAGATCAAGTGAGCACCATGTTGGGTTATTCTACGAGCAATCTGCGCACAGCAGATTGCACTCCGGATCTCTTTGAAGAATTTCTCGAAAGCGATCTTTCTGCTGCTGCTCACTGAGCATCATCGTTTCGAACAGGCTATGTGATGTAATGTAATGATTGTCTATAATTATAATCCTATAAAATATATATATCTCTCTCTGTTTCTCTTTCTCTTATGTGTGCTTAATTTCTTTCCCTCTGGGTGTTGATTAGATAGATATTAGAAAGATATATACTCTAAAAAATTAATATTATTATTATTTTTATGAGTTTTCTTGGTTGTTTTGTGATTAATATGATTGCGACAATTAGGAGAACAGAATGCCAGCTGAATGGAAAAAGTTACCAATGTCATTTTTGCTTATTTATTTTATTAAGCGTTAGGAACTCATTAAAAGACATTTGTTTACTGATACAAATAGATAATTATATACATTACAAAATCTCATTACTGCTATTATTTTTGTTTTGATTCTTCTTCAATATTATGTTCCTGCTCTTGTTCCTTCTCCTTCTCGTTCTCTTACTTCTGCTCTTTCTTGTCTCCTTATTATGAGATTTCAAAATTAATTTCTCTAGGTTCTTTAAGGAACTTCTCGAATTTCCATTCACCTTTGCCATCAAACCGCAGAATATACTCGTGGTACTTGAACAAAGATAATCGATGGGAGACTGTGAATAATGTTATCCCTAGCTCCTTGCAGTGTGAATACAGTAAAGCTTCAATGTCCAATGCTACTGCTGATGTGCATTCATCTTTATATGATAAATATTAGGTTTTAATCATGGAATTGTTAATAATAGGCTGCTTTTTTACCGAGAATTGCAAAGAGAGGACGATGATAGAAGAGTCTAGCCATAGCGATTCTTTGCTTTTCGCCTCCAGCAAGGATATTCGACCAATCTTCAATTCTGTCCAAACCACCCTCCTTGTCAGCAATGTATCCAAGCTGAACTGTCTTCAGAAGTGCTACTAAATCCTGTGAAAGAGAAGATTAATCAAATTAATTCTGGGTAATTATGCATATTTTATTGTATGTTCGTTCATACTTGATCATGAACTTTCTTGTGTTTCATGTTGAGTTTATTATGGGGGTAGATGATTTAGTCTCTTAAGGTGCCTTGAGGGAGATATGGTCTTTGGGGGATGTAAAACAGCTTCTCACTTGGTGGACAGATCAATGTCCCATCGAATAACGGCCACAATTCACCGAGGATTCTAAACAAAGAAGATTTCCCACATCCATTCGGTCCACTGATGACTACATTCATGCCTGGCTGGATCTTAAAATTCATAGGTTTGACAAGTCTATCACCATTAGGTGTGATGATTGGTAAATCTATGAACTAAATATAGTCTTTGTCTGTTTATCTCTGCCCTTGTTTGAGATTGATCATGCTGCTTTAAAGCAAACTCTAGCTTTATCCGAACTCCTCACTGCCAGAGATTAGATTTCTTTAATATTTTCCTTGATTTAAATCTTCTAAAGACTAGCTGATCTCAGCAACGATTGTTGTGTATCCAGCTAGTTATTAGATCTCCTTGTAGGAGATAACTAATCTCCCAACAGCCTTAGCGAGATTTATCAGCAGAGATGAGTTTCTCACGTAGTCTCTAGTGATAATTGAAGGATCACTCCCGATACTAGCGAGATACTCCGCTGAACCTGGTCCGAACACTGGTAAACCTACTACGGAATATCCAATCATGACTGCTCCATATTTCACGAGTAGACTATCGAATGTCCCCATGAACAGCTGCTTTCCCATGATGGATTCAGTGTGGCTAATAAGGGATTTAAATGAATTTAAGATTCTAGATTTTTCCCATTCAGCGCCTTTGTAAAATGCTATTTCCTCAGCATGTAAGGAGAGACTAGTATGGCAAGCTCGATATTCTCCCTCAAGCATTTACGCCTTCGCAGTGAGTTTCCCGAAGGATGGTGAGATAGTCTTGATGATTAAGGCTGAGAAGAAATACCAAGCTATGACGATACTTGGTCCTTTCCATCCGACAAGTTCAGCGAGTTTACTTGAAAACAGCAGGATATCCAGAACAGGTTTAGAAAAATTGGAGTAGATTAATGATAACGAATTAGCCCATTTCTCGATATCAGCAGTCATGCGCTAATCAGGGTTTTCTACTCGATTATCTAAGTTAGTGAGTTAGTAAAATATCATGTCTTTCAAGTAGGTCTCAGTGAAATGGTGAGTGAGTCTAGATCGGAAATATATTGCTAGCTTCTTGTTGAGATATTCCAAGAAGGAATTCACAAATGATGCAGGAATTGCTATCATGCCTAGTTCTATGATCTACAAAAGAAGGGAGGTAGTAAAAGATGAAGTAATTAACAAAAAAGAAGAAAAAAAAAGAGAAGATATAAGGATAATTGAATAATATGTAGGGTAAAATGAATACCTTTGTTAAGTATTTTTAGAAATATTTACTTTATTTAAGAATAGTTTAAGGTCGAGTTCGATGATCGCTTTAACGATTCTTCCATTTGCGCCTGCTACCCAAATCGAGAGGTATGTTCTGAAGACTAAGAAGATCGTTAGCAATGCAATATCGAATACTGCAGAACATTTCCAAGTTGGAATGACTATCTTAAGTAGCTTCCAAATACGCTCGAAGAACACAGAATCAACATTGCCTTTGCCCTGAGAAGCAAGTTAGCAATAGGCAATTAACAAATAAGTGAGTATACTTATGGGATCTTACTTTTCTGCTTCGAATAGATTCAGCTGAGGGCTATGCCTATTATTAGGCTTATCTTCCCCTGGTTCTCTTGACCAAGTAGGCGATGACTGCAATAAGTGATCCACCTATTAGCTGTGGAGCATTTAGTATAGAAATGAGTTAAATTTAAGAGAATTAAGTAGAATGACACAAAAACAAAGGGAAAACTAGGTATTTCTATCATTGAAAGAAATTGAATAATTCCTAATGAAAACTTTAGCAGACATACTCTGCAAGGAGATAAAGCTCCAAACGAAGGATCAGAAGACACCTGAAATAACTACTATTATACAATATTTACAGTGGATTTATTGGCACGGAAGAATGCTGAGAAGAGATTTGTCCATAATTGCTCATTCTAAAGCACTTTCGACTGTACTGGAGCCATCTTAATTGATCAGTGTCTCTCTCTCTCTCTCTTTTTGTGTGTTTTTTATGAGGAATCTTCCTTTCTTCTAAATGTGTTTTTAAATGATAATATTTCTTTGAATTTGTTTACTTAAGTAGGAGAAGTCTTGAAATATTTTTATAGTTCATCTCCCACTTATGTGTGAATATGTCCAGTGATTATTGCTGCACACTTGGATGAAATTAATATGATTTAATACCGTTGTAACAGCAGACTTTAACCAAATACTTAATATCTTTTTGAATTATGAAATCATGCATAATCAGAATGTACAGACATACAAGACATAAATACTTATATTCTTCTCTGGGAATTTAATTTGAATCTGGGGTTGATGATGACGATGAATTATTCTTATTGAGACTACCTCTCTCTCTCTCTCACTTTCTTTCTCTCTTTCATAGGAATTATTGCTATTTCTCTGTTGGTTTACCATTCTTTGAAAAGAGAAACAGTGATAAAAACTAGGATTGTTTTGAAGGGATCTTCGAGAATTGACTAGATAATCCACTGATATCTTAAGAGTCATTATTGTTATTGCTAGCATTCCCAGGCTCTGTAGGTACTCTCTGATGATGCGTTGGCAATTTAGTTGTCTCTCTGGAGTTCGAGTGTGTAGACAATCGCAGCTTAGAAGCATTAGAATTGTTGTTATTGTTGTTGTGGAAGTTATTCACAGTAATATTCGCATTGATTATAGAAGATGCATGATTAGTATTAGCTTGTCCATTGTTGCTACTGTTATTGTTATTCCATTGGTCTGTCTTGTTCGGTATGAGATTAGAACTACTGGAACTTGCTAATAATTGTTTCTTGCTGTTTGAATTGATGCTATAATTAGATACGATGGTACTCTTATTATTCAGACTCAGTGTTTGCTATGTCGATTGAGACTAACTCACAGCAGATGATTAGTTCTGATGGAAACTATTCGCATTACGCACTTTTATCTTGCCTACACCCTAACAGATTGCATAATTATCAATAATTAATCACACACATATTCACACACTTTTAAGCTATTGGTGATTTACCCTTAACTAAGATGATTGTGATGAGGACTATTACTGTTATTATAACTGTTAGTACTAGCGCTATTGCTGCTGTGACTTCAGTTGATTGTAATTACTGTTATGACTATCAATCTTTGAGTTCTCCAGTTAGTGTGCTAAGCTAATTAAATCAGTTTAGAAATATCAAAAAAAGCCATTAAATGAACGAACAAGCTTGACGATGATGACACTGTTGAGTTTAATTTATTTACCTGACAAAGGTAGCCCCTGATGGCTGTTGTTGTTGTTGTTGTCCTAGCTGCTGCTGTTATCCTGAGCCATTTTGATGGAAAGATGATGATTTCACAACACCAGCAGAGTGTTTGCTTGAAGTTGATCTCTACCGAGCATTATTACTATTATTATTGTTTGTATTGTAAGAAACTATTTATTGTTGTTGTGCAGTTGATTTCAATGCTTAATCCTTGCTTAGATGCAGTGTGTCTGCTTTCTTATTGTAGTTCGAAGGGATCTTACTCGAGAATGCTGGTTACTGTGAGCTCAATACATCATAAGTTTATCCTCCATATTTATGCACATTCACATTCACAGATGTTCTTAATGGTTTCTATTGAGAAGATAATTGCTAGTCTTATGCAGTTGCTGCTGGTCTTGGCAACTAGCTGTTTGAGCTTATTATCGGCGCATTTACGTTGATAATGGGTGCATACACATTCCATTGAGGGTAATTCTAAACTAAATTGCTATTGTTATTACTGTTTGTAGTATTATTGTTGTTATTCCCTTGCGTGTTGAGATGCGTACCTTGCAATCTGAGATGTCCTTACTAACTAGCAGGTCGTTGCTTGTTCATTTAGTAAGGTGCTTTTTATGACTAAGCAATAGCAGCTGCTATTGATTATTATTACTACTACTACTGCTGAATGCTAACTTGTACTGAAGGAACAACACTACTTCCAGTGATTCCTTTCTTGACTGAGTTAGTCATACCACCGCTTGGAGTGTTAATATTATTATTATTATTCTTAATCGCTTTGCTAACAGACGAAGGATTCTTGGTGTGTAACGCAGTTGTTTTGCTGTTTCTTTCTAGTATCTCAATGAGATTATTGAAATTCCTAGAATTACTCGATAACGAGCTGCTAGCACGGATGCTGTTACTTTGATTGTGCGTGTTTTTATACTGCGTTTTCCTTGTCGGTGAGGCAGCTGTTTTCGCTATGCTATAAGGCATGTCATCGTCTAATCTCGCTACATCGGAGTCATCAACATCTGAGCCATCTTAAAGAGCCTCCTCGAAGTTATCTATTGTATCGTCGTCTTCGTTGTCTTCTTCTTGGCAGTGCTGAGTATGCTATGTAAGTGCATTCCGACCTTTCTGAGAATGCACTCGCTAGCTAATATCGATGGAATGTCCATTTTAGAGATTATTCCTGTTGATTTGACGTGAATCGATGTCATTACCTTCTGTTTTCATTCTTCGACCATCGCCTAGCTAATGCGACTACTACTGCTACTACTGTGATTACTTGAATTACTGCGATGGCGGTAATTGTTTACTCAGCAATATTTCCTTGAATTTCTAGAGCTTCTGTGAAGGCTAGAGTTGTTGTTGTTATTGTTGTTGTAACTATCCTTGATTTGATGTAATCATCTACAGTGTATTGTGATGCTATTGTATCCGCTAGCTCTACTCAGTGAGAACTGGTCTCTTAGAGATGCTATTTAGCTGCTATTACTGCTTCTGCTGTGCTTACAACGATGTAGACACAATATCATTCTTCAAGCTATTAATCCCTTAACTTTAACTAATCAGCTTATTAATATTAGATTAAATCGCTGGTATCTTCTAAGAAACCTACTATTATTATCCTTACTATTATGATCTTTGAACTGACTGCTGTTACTACTACTGCTACTGCTACTGCTGTGACAATGATTACGATTATTGCTGTAAGATCAATTACTGTTGCTATTGAATAATTTTCTATTATCTCAACTGATGATTTTTCCTTTCTTTATCAATCGCTTGTTGCTCTTCTTCTTGCTGTCTGACAAGCTATTGTTATTGCTATCTAAGTATCTACTCTCCTTGCTCTTCATTCTCCTAATGCATTTGAAGATACTCTCTCTAGTAATTCTTCATATTCTAAGCATGCAGGTTATACACTGTGACACCATCGACTGAACTCAACGAGGAATCTAAAGATCCAGCATCTTCATCAGCACTATCACTGTCACTCTCTGTATTCCTATTCCTGGATGATTGTGTCTTTCTACCGAAGACGAACTCACTGTTGCAAGAGCTGCGGATGTATTTCTTCTCGATCTCCAAGCGGAAATCACCTGGTTAGTACTATTAAGTTAACTGCTCTTCCATTTAAGCTATTTCGATTTCTCTTTGCTAGGTGACTGAAAGTTGTTGTTGTTTCTTCTAAGGCAACGAAGTCTCTCGTTGATTGTCTTTGGAGCGATCGATCAGTGTGTTGATGCTGTTTATTTTATTAGGAGATTTCTTTAGAATTTAAGTTTATTCTGGTCTCTCCGCCTCTGAGATTGTGCTGGTATTGCTTGTAGTTGGCTTGGTATTATTAATATTAGTATTATTATTCCCTGAGGTATTAGTCAATGGAGGGTTGCTTAAGTAAGAGCCAATTGTAGAAGTCATTGTGGTTGTTTTCCCTTCAGGTAACCCATCGATTGTGTGATTATTAAGGCTGCTGTTATTGTTGTTAGGATTAGCGCTGTTGAATGGAAGCTAAGACTAAGGAACAACTGCACTAAATCTGCCATTAGAAGAATGAGAACCTTTAGTTTCTTACTTTTACGAATTAGCGATGGCTGCTTGCTAGGATTAAGTAAGCTAGATGCTGGCTGCTTAGCTTGAAGAAGGTAGATTCTCTTACTCACCATATTATTATGATTATTTTTGAACTTACTTTGAAGTTCTTTGCTGCATTTACTGTTGAATTTACTACAACTGCTAACTGTGTTATGATTGCACTGTCTACTATTGCTGTTATTGTTACTTTTATGGCAGTAGTTGCTGTATCTAATGCAATTGATGTTACTGCAATCCTTATTGTTGTTGTTGTGGTTGATGTGGTTGATGCATTCAGCTACGGATGTCTGTTGCTGTTACTGTTATTATCTCTCTCTCTCTCGTTGTCTGAAATCTTGTGTGAGTTAATTATCCTCCCAGTTCGAAAATTAGTTGCCCCCCTCTCAATTTTTCTCTGAAATTCACTTCCCTAACTATCTCTCTTATATTTTCCCTTCAATCTTTTTACTTTATTTTTTGAACAGAATAATCATCCCCCCCTAATCATCCTTGAATTCAACTTCCATATCTCTTCTCTCTTCCGTCATTTAATGTTCGAATGCACATATCTCTCTCTCTCTTGCAAATATATTTTGATCGCAAGTATTTTTTTTATTTTATTTTTTTCATATTTTGCCAACGATTATTAAATATTTTAAATTACTTATTTCCACACACATTTTCACTTCCTTTCTCTGAATAATTTCTTATTTTTATTTACTTTTTTCTTAACGTTTTTACAATTTTGTAGACAAATTATTCAAATAAGCAGGATCATTGAATCTTAGATCCTTGCATAAATGATTCTAAATAATGCAAACACAGTTGTTAAATGATAAATGCCATTAGTTAGCTTCATCTGATATGAATTGTAGGTCTCCAAATAATAATCGATTTCTTAGTGCATATTCTACTATTTGGAAATGAATATCTAAAAATCTTCTCTTTAATTTACACACTCTTTCTGTTGTGAAAGATATTTTCTTTTTTAAATCCAAATTATCTACTTGCTGTTTCTGTTAAATTGGCAAATAAGATATTCCAATGCAAAGATAGCAATTATTTTTTAGCATGTTGATTTATTATAGCATTATTCTTTGCTTAAACAAGTAAGAAAAAGAAGGATTCCCTTGTGCATTTTCGGTTGAATTGAATCTGTCAAACAGACAACAAATATTAATCTAGTTTTAAATACATACATGAATAAGTAAATAATCTTTAATTCATAATTATTTAATGCCATTGTTTATATGAAAGATAAATTCGAAAAATACAGTCTATGAAGTATATCTTTTTCTATCCTTCTTCGTGTGTTCAAATCCTACTGCTTTACTTTATGTTTAATCATCAATATCAATCATTGAAGTAATTCATTCATAGTTCTCGAATATTTGTCCTCTTTGGCAAACCGATTTTTTTGACTTATGATACTACCAAGTTCAGAATTTTGCTTAATAAGAATTCGCATAGTAATGTCCCTATTACTGTCAAAACAACAATCTACCAAGTCCTTAAAGAGCCTTCTCCTGATGTTAAAACCTACCAAATATCATCATTATTTTAGCAAGCTTCATCGAAATCGTCTACAATGAATGTCTTGATGATTTCTGAAAATCTATCTAAATAGCAATATGTTTTGTTAGTAGAGCAAATTACCATCTCAGTGCCATTGTAGAGTACTTTAATAAATGGCTTTTGATGGATGTCTTAATAAAGCTCAAAGATTATACTAGATGCGAATCCTGGATAGGAATAAATGCAAGGAGATTCACTCTCTAAGGTATTCAAATGATATTTTTCTAAGCATTCCCATGAAGTGAAATTCATCCCCTGAGAGATCATACCGAGTGTTGTGTCATGGGCAGAGAGCATAATCCATTTGAAGTACTATTAGTTGCTGAGGGCATTATTGAAATAAGCTAAAAGTTCATTGAAAAATGGAGTTATTGTAGTTCTTTTTTGTTAGATTGTTTTGTAGTGCTCTAGCTATTATTGGATTGTAAAAAGTAAATTCATTTGCACCCAGAGTTTGTTTTTGTTTGTAGGTAAGATCATTTCAGAATCGGTGAGTTCAAACCCTTCTAGTAGTTGAGATAACGTTTTGATTTCAGCTTCGTCCCCCCGATACTTTGCAGATATCAAAGTATCTATCAACTAGGAAATTTCATGCAATTTGGAGGATTCAGTTATTCCAAAGAATGGTTTAGACTCATTAGGAATAATGGTATTTTAACTGTTATCCTTGTTTGAATCTCTCTCTTTCATCTAGATACCAGCTAGCTTATCGATAACACTGGCTTGGAATGCATCTCTGATTCGTTTGACTTCAATGCTTTTTCTGTTCTCTTTCTTCTAAAATGTCTGTTATTTGCATGTGATTGGATTATATCCTAAGAGTTGCTTCTCGTTTTTCAAGTCCAGCATATGGACAGCCACTGCTTTACTATTCTATTACATGATAGTCTTATCAATATTCTGTTTGTTTAAATCGCTGAAAGGAGGTAGAATTAATTCTTGATTGAGTTTTGCTAGTTCGTTATTTGTCTTATTTGACCATTTAAACATCCCTTGGAGTTGACTGTACGCTGACATAATTGTTCTATTCCGATTTGTTGACTTCACCCACATAAATGAGCTATTGTATTCTTCTGGAAATCTTATTGCAGTATTGGCATATTTTTCTTTTAAAGTTTGCCCAAGAATATATTGCATCTTTTCCCCTGAAAGAGTCAATTCTCCGTATTCTGATTAGGGTGTGCTATCTGGATAAGATGCATTATAGATTCTGTTCCTTACACCATGTCGAAATGTTTCGACAACAAGAATCAGTTTGGCATCAAGCGTTGGATCATCAGCTGTTTCTTATGTGAGAATCCAATTCAGAGATACTAATAGCAGTGCTATGCTTTTTAATGTGAATTAGCGCATTTTGATAAATTTTTTGGGAATTATTTGATATTGAATGGAATGAAAAGTAAAAAACTATTATTTATGTAATGTATTAATTAATAATGAATTCTCCACCAAAAGAATTAAAATGATGAGTCTACATATTTCAATATGAATTCGTATTATCGTTTGAGGCAATCTTCTAGTTAAACTGAAGAAATCTTTCAATAGAGAATATATGTATTCAGTTATGTATCACAGCTTCCTTAAAATTGAATGATTTATTTTGCTCTTATTATTCATATTATTTGATGATCTAGATACCTAGATACTTGTTAACAAAAGTGGAAAAATAATAATCAAATCAAATGCAATAAAAGAGCCAAAAACTAAGAGTGATAAACTGGGGGAGAAAACAAGAGAAACCTCAAGAAAGAATGGGATAATAATTTTTTAAAGGAAAATAAAAACAAAAATAAACTCGACTCTCAAAGAAAGTTTAATAAAGATGTTCTCTAAGATCACTCAACAGACTCTCAAGACACTCAGTGCACAGGTAAGAAACAATCTTACTTTACTCATGCTTGCATTTCGACGAATACTTGGATTTGTTGTTGTTGTTGCCAAGTGAAAATTGAAATTCTTTTTTTTTGAATTTAGACTAAGCAATAGTTCTCTGTGAGACGAGTGTTCTATGACTTGATTTACAAGGACGATAAATCAGCTGCCAGCTACAAGGCCTCCACTGCTGACCCTAGAGTGCCTCTCCAAGTAATAACTATTTGAAGTTAGAAGTGTTTCTGAGAGCAAAAAGATAGATGAGGAATATTTATTAGGGGGATGTGGAATTTTATGGAATGATCGAATAGAAAGAGAATTGTTGTTGTTTTTCGAAAACTAATAGGGAGTTGAAGGCAGAGTTGTCTAGGATGTGCCTGCTAATTATGAAGTGACTAAACTCTCTAACGGTGTCACCGTTGTCACTGAATCATAGGCTTTCCCTTCTTAAGTCGATTTCGGTAGAAATTTTACTTGAAGAATAATTTCAAATAAATAAATGAAAATCACAACTGAAGCAGCAAACACTTATCTATTTGATTTTAAAAATATTCTTTTTTTGGAATGATGCAGGTATCTTATTGGATGTTGGTACTCGTGATGAAACCACTGAGTCCTCAGGATCTTTGCTCTCCATTAAAAACACTTATCTCAAGACAGTCCTCAACACCAACGAAACTGTCAACTACGGTGTAATCTAGCAATCTGGTGGATCCTTCGAAGTTGAGTATGATTAGGAAACTACTTACTTCAAGGCTAATTGCTTGGCTCATGATGTCACTGATGTTTTCTCCGTTGTTGCTGATTGCGCTCTTGAACCTAGATCTGCAGTCGCTGCTTCCATTGGTGTCGAAAAGAATTAAAACACTCATAAATTAGAATCTTATCTTAAGACCGGTTAGCTCTTCAACGAGAATGTCTTCAAAACTGCTTATGGCTTGAAAGGCTTAGGTCTCCCATTGAATGGACTTAAGGGAAATGTCAAGAATCTCAGCTCTTATACCCTTCAGAAATTCTAACTCGAGAATATCACACCTAACAGAATCTACGTCTGCGCTGCTGGTGTTGAGTCTCACTAGGAATTTGTTGATTTAGTTCAATCTAAATTAGCTTAAATCCCATCTGCTCAAGGATAGAAGACCCTTCAAAGAGAGAAAGCAGAGTATCTAGGTGGAGAAGTTAGAAACTTAACTGAAGAAAGTGGAGTCACTCTTGCAGTTTTGTTCTAATCTGCTGGCTGGAACTCTCCAGATCTCATCGCTTTCAACGTCGCTAGCGCTTTATTGGATAACCTTAGACTCAAGAAGAACTTGCTTAAGAAGCTCTCTTACGTTGATGCCGCTGAATCCTTGAACTTCAACTTCACTGATTCTGGTCTCTTCGGTCTTAGAGTCACTGGATCTGCTGATAAAGCTAAGGATTTACTCACTGCCTCCGTTGCTGAACTCAAGGCTCTTGCAACCTCTGTGACTGCTGAGGAATTAGCCATTGCTAAGAGCACTCTTAAAAACTCAGTCTTAACTGCCTTGGAGAGACAGGCTGATAGACTGGAAGAAACTGTCAAGAATGTAATAATTATGAAAAAAAGAAAAATAATATTATTTAGATGATTTGCTCATTTATTAATTAATTCATTTTTTAATTCGGTTGCTTTTTCGCTCTAAACAGGTTCGCACTTTCAACAAAGTCTAGCATACTACTTATGCTTAGCAGATTGATTCCGTGACTGCTGATCAAGTCTCTAAGGCTGTCGCTAAGGTTCTTGCATCTGCTCCTACTTTGGTTGCTCAAGGTGGTCAAGTCAATGCTCTTCCTTCTTATGATCAAGTCAGAAACTTGCTTAAGTGAACTACACAACAAACGATAAGTTGATTTTCTGCACTTTGTCTTGAAATCTTCTCTATTATCAACCAGAGTCGTCTATCTCTCTCATGATATGTTTGTAAATGTATGTGAATCGTTTTCAACAGAAAAATAAATTCTCATTCAGTTAATTACTATTTAAATATTATGGAGAAAAAAAGGCTTTCAACAAAATGAAAATTTTTGTAGAAAAATGGAAAGAATTATATAAAATTAACAAATCACGAACATAAAATGCTGTAATTTTTTTAATAATGAAGATATTTTGAAGAGTAAGTATGCCAGAATTGAAACAGTTTTCGAGAAGAGAAAAAAAGATTGATATTTCTGTCTTGAAAACTACTATTATTGTTGAAAATAATTAAAGATTTATCTCTAAAGTAAGAAGGGAAACTACTTAATTATTAAATTATCATTTGGTTTTGAGAATTCAAAAAAAAATCAATTTATTGAGAGTATTTATCTCAAAAAAACTTGAAAAAGCACATGCAAAGAACCCTTCTATTAAGTTAAAATTTATGCAAGAGGATTTAATCGATATTACTGATTGCGATTCTCAAGATTTTTTTTGTCGCAAATGATTATCGATTTTTCTCAATAAAAATTATTGTTTTAATAAAAAATCAATTCGTTTTTTTGATAGAAATCCCATTGGCATTCAGTCTAGTTCATGGATTGGCAAACTATGAATTATTAAGTAACTATTTTTTAGAAAGACAATCTCACAGCATTTATGCTTGCTGAAGAAACAAATAATTATTTTACATAAGTTAATACTTCATTTACAACAGAAAAAAGTTATTTTGCTAAATCAAGACAGCGCATTAGTTGATTAACAGGTCTTAATATTTTAATTGAAAATCTGTGTTTGCTTTGCTGAGAAGCATCTTCATATTAGAAAACTGAATAATAGAAGATAAATAATATGTTACAACACAACCAAGACAAAGGACTCCTCAAGGTAGGGCTTCCAATTAGATATATCAAAAGTACTATGAACAAAGTTAAATGTGCAAACAATCATTATAGCTTAAGAAATAGGAGATTTAAATACATGACACAGAAGAAAAAAAAAGGAATCAAAAATATGACCAAATCAGATGTGCTTTTGAGCTTTAGATTTATTAGATGACTGTAAACATACATATTTATATTTTAAGATTGAAGTAAGTTATCAGTTTATCAAACCAATTTCAACAAATAAAGTTGAATGCAAGCAGAGAAGATAACTCATATCAGTATTGTAATTGTTACTATTTCTGTAAAACTCCATTATCAAAAAGTAATTTATTCTTGTAAATTAAAAATTCAGGCTTTTAATTGATCAATAATAGTTCCCATAATAATGTAACTCAATATTGTACTTCATACCAGAGACATTGATATTGGTTACATTGTTCAAAGACACCATATGATTTTATTAATTAATTCTGAAAATATTATTAAAAGTATTAACCTTGATATTTTGAGGAGTCGATATGTTGGATATTAATATTTAATTTCAGATTTATGTTTTAAAGCAAATAGATTATTTTAGGATATTAATTAATTTGAAAAAAATGTAATTAAGCAAAGAGAAATGCTAGATATGTGAAGGGAATGAGCTAAGATAAAGGAAGTGTAAGTGAACAGGAAAAACTATTATTAAATAGAAGAGGAAACTGTTCAGGCAAGGAAGAAATTCTTTGTGTGAGTTTTGATGAATATTTAAAAAGAAATCTCAAAAATTTTCTCTTAGAAAGACAATAATAAAACTAAATTGTGAGTAGATTATGTACTAAATCTGCAAACGAGTTATTTAAATCAGATGTGTGCTTTCATATTCTTGTAATATCAAATTTAAGTGGATAATGATCACTGAACCCATAGCATTTCATAGTCTTGCAGATTTCAGGATCGACTGAGAAATTTTAATGATTCTTCAAGTAAACATAATCGAACGCACTGAGTCCAAAAACACCCAGCTCATCACCTACACAAGTATTACGAGTCGGCCATGGATATTTTTTATCAAGAGGGTCCATGAAACACTTGAATGCTTCTCCTAATGAAAACTGTCTGAACGGAGAATTAAAATCTCCACCAATTACAATCAGATTATTGCTTGCTTCTTATGGATCAATCATACCAACTAGCTCGTTAGATTATTTATTCCTGACCACCATTGCTTCTACAAAGTCAGAGAACCCAGTACCAGATTCTAAATGACTACTAATAAATGTCACTCCGAATTCCTAAACTGTTGCCTTAATAGCAACTCTGCCTCCAGCTCTTCCTCCAAAGTTGCAACACTAAGATTTAAAAACCTTTTAAACAATATTTGATAATGGTCTGCTGGATAACACTGCATTGCCTATTGTGCATTGATAATCGTTCTCCAAGAGTTCATCATTTAACTCAACATATTCAACAGCGTAAGCCCATTCCATTTGAAGTTGCTCAGCAATGTATTATGCTCCATTTACAGAATCCCATTAAGGACAATCTCTTGAAACTTCACTGAGCAGCAGAATATCGATAGGTTAAAATTATCTAAGCGCTTCTACAATCGGATCAAGGCCATTTTCATTTGGACCGTCTCCTCCGCGTCCATTTCGATCAATATTGTATTCGACGATTCTGAGATTTTTCCATTCAGTGGAGTTAGTTGTGTTAGCAGTTGAACTAGGCAAGAAAGATCCAGTTTCAATTTGACAATTCACAGAATAAGGCTTGGATTCATCGTATTAGCATAAATCTACTACTTGTAATTGTCTCTTCTGTATTCCTTTTAAGCTGTACTCATAGGTTTCTCTTCCGTAGACTATAAAAAAGCTAAGTAAACAGCAAACTAATGTGATAAAGAGATATTTCATTTTGATTTGTTATTTTTTTTGTTTGTTCTTTAATTATTATTCTTTTCTCTTTTTTTCCTCTCAAATTTTTACTCTTTTGAACTATTTTAGGCTAAAACAACTTTTTGTGTTTCCTCTCCCTCCCTCGTTTTAAGGGTTTTTTCATGTGTTATTTCATAAAAAAATGATAAATTTTGTCTAATTTCCTTTGAAAAGCAGTTTACTATTGTTTTTATTTCTCATTACAGAAAGACTACGCAAATGTGGTCAATTATTATTTATTCTTTTCAGTTCTTAATAATAATTGGACATTACAGCACAATCTAAACCTAAACAAATGAATAAGAAATTCAAGACAACAAACGATTGAGGATTTTAAAAGACATTAAAGGGAACATTGAGAGAAGCACTAAAAAATCAAGTTAAATTCAATCAAATCAAGGCATAACAAAGAGAACAATTTGCGGATAAATCAAAAAAGTGAATCAGATCTTCAATCATGAACTCTAGACTATCAAAATGAGAACTAAACTTTCACTTGCCTCATTCATTCATAACCGCCTAGAAGATGAGATAAAGCGCTATGTATCTTTGATAGTCTAATAAAACCTGCAGTGAAAAAAGAATAAGTAAAATCAACCCTTGGCTTTTGTAATTATTACAGATATTCTGATCTTCGATCTTTCACTCAAACACAAGTTCAGCAGCAGCACCTGTAGCAGCAAGAAGCCTGCTTCTTTTATTGTACTTGATCTCTTTCCTCCAGCACAAGATTTTTACCAAAAAGTTATTTATTTTATTCTTCCAGCGCAAGCTTATCTGCTTTGAGTTATTCAATGATATTGTCTTTGTCTTTTTCTCTTCCTTCCAGTATACCAACTTTAATTAGATTTATTTTTTACAGGTCGTGAGTATATTCTTATAGTTCTTCCAAATTTTATTCAGTTGCTTCTTTAGCTTGTTCTGCTGCTTCTTTAGCTTTGAAAGCATCCTTAAGAGCTAAGCGATTAACAGTACTTTTGCTGATTTAGTAAATTTGGTTGCCTTGGCTATCCTTTTAACCCTCATCTTGGCTTTTGTCAGTTTACCCCTTTGAAAGAAATACCATTTAAAAAGTTATTAGTTTTAAATTCATATAATATTTATTAGAATACAAACAAAATGAGTATTAAAAGCATTTGGAAGAAAAAATAAAGTTTAAATCACCTCAAAAATTGAGGGAAAATAATTAATGCTTGGATAACTGGTAATATTCTTTTAAAATATTTCTTACTTCCTTCTAGAGTTTGTATGTTCCTAGACTTTTATTTGAAGAATTCTTATTCAATGGATCACTATGAAAATCACTCATTTTTAAAATGCTGCACTAAAAACCCAAATACTAAAAAATTTATAAAACTATTATTAATAAAGAGCGGGGGAAGAGAGGAATCAATGCTTGAATTTAAATTAATTGACAGAGTGAATTTAAGCTACATATTGAATAGAAATTGATCTAATCAAGGAAGATTATTGAGAAAGATACAGTGATTGTAGCTTAAATAATCTAATCATCTAGATATTAACAACAAATGATTTGTTTATTTAGAGATCTCTTAAAAGATAAAAATCTAAGTACAACTACGAGAACAGCCTCCTAGATGAATTTATTCAATAAATTTAATCCTTAGATAAACAAGGTCAAGGAAAAGGTAATTTACAAGCATAATTGATGTTTAATAATGCTTAGATTAAAATCAGTATTTTTAAATAATGTTGCTATCTCTTTATCTTCAAGTCTTAACATTGAGCATAAGAATTCAGCTCGATATTTTATGTTTAATAAAATTAAAAAAAGGAAATTTTCTATAAATGCTAAATAGGAATCATTTGTTTTTCAAAATTATTAGCAAACATGTAGATAAAGAGATAATTCTGACAGGTAAATTTTTCTAAGAAAAGAATCAAACAAGGCTTTAATTCCTTTCATTACTTTTTCCATTTATAGTTGATAATATTTTACTGTTGTGATAATATGCTTTCATAAAATCTTGAAAATAACATTATTTTGTTGATTTGCATACAAATTGATTTAAAATATGTGGAAAAGATAATGAAATCAATAAACATATCCAATTTTGTTTATTAAACTAAAATAATAGGAAGACACAAAAGATTCACCCCTTAAAATAGTCAAATAGAGATTTCTAATGAAGAACATTCGCAGCTTAAGCTATGTCTCCATGAGGTTCTTTTCTTTTAACTACCCATGCCCTCGCAAGCTTAGAGAAGTTGTAAAGCTCTCTATGTTCGAGAAGGAGACCACTGATAAATGCAAGGATCTCTGGAAAGAATATCATTCAACACGCAGCGAAAACATCTCAGATACTTTAACGAAACATGAATATGAATTGCTTAAGAGACAGTAAGCGAATTAGATGAGAAAAAGTAAAAGGTTATTGATTGTATATTTTGCAATAGATTCATAGAATCGCCAATGTTTATGGTACCAATTAAAAAGAAAACTGGACACTTCATTCTTCTTGGACAAGCATAAGAAAAATCAATTGTAAAACGAATGCAAATTGCTGGGATTCATTATTTAGACCCTCATGCTATTTGAATTTGATATGAAGATACAATCAGATTGATTTCTTTCATTTGTTATAACTGTTTTGATTTAGTTGTACACGTATCTGGAGGATTTCAAGGCTAAGGGATCAAATGCAACTCCTTATTTTGTGCTGACTCTCTTTGACGAGCTCATTCCTAAGAAATGTAAGGGCGTTCAAAAGAATATAAAAATATCCTTTGTGTTTGCTTGTTTATTCCAAATAATAATTGCATTTTATTTGAACGAATAGAAACGGCATTAGTCAGAGGAGATATCATTAACTTCATGTTAACCAAGCCGGAAGCAAATATCGCATTCAATCTGACATTGAAACAGTTCTTAACACCAGATATCTACTAGGATTTCGTGTATAACTTCAACCACAATCCACATGAATTTAACTATGAAGCTTATAGGTAGTTCTTCTAGCTCACTAATTGATAGACAAAAGAGAATATCATAGTATCATGGGATTTAGAGAAAGAGAGGGAAAACATTAAGTGTTAAGGAACTTTCTAATTTCTTGATGTCAAATAACAACTGAATCAAAAAATAGAATGGAAACAAAAAGGAACTTTCTAAAAATTGTATTAATCGCTTTATTTTGTATTATTTGACTCAAACATGAATGAAATTTATTACCGCATGGAAAGCTTTATTATTTTATTAATATTAAGTTTTTTAGATATTTCAAGAGATATTTCCAGTGAATACCAAATTATTATTTTAGTTTTTGGAGTGGCTAGGAGATTAATTTGATTTCCTTAAAGAGTAATCTTTCAATGAACCCTTTCATTTAGGATCTTGATTTAATAATTCACCTATTCATATTTTAAAGGCAATATCTTTTCAACAAATTGTCTAATTTTTTTGATTAGGAAATTTTTTCCCAATAAGAGATAACTTATTTTTTTATTCTTGATTAGAAATCTATTGAATCACGTATCCAACATTTTTTAAAAAGAATAATACAAGTTTGCTCTCTTGATGTAAGGGTTTTATTAAAAATTCGATTAAAACCTTTTTATCTTTCCCTCTCTAATTTTAATAAAAACCTCTACCTCACCATTTTTTTATTTACTTTATTATTATTATTATTGAAAAAAATAGAAAACAAATAATTTACTATGCACTAACTATTCGCTACACAATACTTCTGATCATTACTAATTTTCTTAATCATGTATCAACAGATATTGCGTGTGTCTAACCTAAATAAACACTACAGCGGTATCTCCATTAGCCCTATTTGTAGGGTTTTACCTTGTCTCATTTTATCCAGAAGTTATGAGTTATCTCTTCTGATTGTCTTCTTATTCCTTCCTCCATTTTTCTTACTCCTTTCTCTCATCTTATTTTTCCTTCCATACTTTTATGATTTTTCTCAAGAATGCAATAGTTATTACTATTTCAATGATCAAAACTATCACAAGCAAGATAATTAGTGTGGTTTCATCTAGAAAAACTTAATACACAGAGTATTCATAATTACCATCACCGTCTAACGTTTTAGCATAATCAGTCATTTGAGAGTATATAGTCTAAATTTCATAAGAACAGTAATCATTTGAAGCCCATAGCTTTTGGAAACTCTCTAGGAAATATTTGTTGTTATCCCATGAAACACACCATTGATACCCGCATAAGGAATTGTTGATAACCACAAATATCTAGTAAATGAGAGTGGCAGTGCAAAATAGGCTGGAGAGAAAAAAGAATGACAAACTCAACGGAGAAAACTTACCACTTTCTCTGTAGAGAAAAGGGATGTTGATTTACGTAATTAAGCATGCTAGAACTTAAGCAATGTAAGAGTAGCCACAACATTAGAGGAGCGAAATAAAACTTATTGAAAACACAAAACAGATAAAACCCCAACAAAAAAAACCGATAAGTTAAAATATTGTATTGCTCATTTGTTGATTAGGTAGCTAAGGTTTGATGCTTTGATGCTGTTCTGAGATTTTCAATGACCTAGGAATATTCAATTTGTTTTTCTGATTCTAATTAATATAACAACAAATAAAGGAAAGGATGGAAGGGAGGATTATATTAAGGGAATAGTTGATTTCTCCTATATAAAAAAGGAAAAGTCTTTTAACCACACAAAAAGAAATAGAAAGAGTTATTTTTATTGGATATTGTTTTATTAGGTCCCACCCTCTCATCTCCCCAATCAAAAATTAATAAATTCAGTTTAAAAGATATTAATAGAGTTTGAGTTAATTTGAAAAAAAGGTAATCGAAGAATTAGTATGAATATTCACTGCCTTGGGTTATCCCTTTCAAGATATTGATCTTGAAATGAAAAATTAATCTAGCCAGCCATTGATTTTAAATCCTTGAAATCCAATCACAATACCATAATACTATGGAGACAAACACATTAAAGTCACAGCTCCTTATCTAATGTCTTAAGAACAAGCATACATAATTTTAACATCTCCACTGACTCCACCATTGAATTAGCAAGTAGATTTCAAAAGATTTCTATTATTTTTAAAAAGAAATTTAAATTTTTCATGATGAATAAAGAGTTTTCAATGAACGTTTAAGTAAATCAGCGATATGTCCTGGAAATCAGTATGACGAATAATTAATATTAGTTACTTTTAACATAGCCTTCATCTATTGCTAGAATTCTAATATCATTTAACTTTCTTGATATTTCAACAATACTGTTCTGAACATGATCAAAGTCTTTTCAAAAAATACATATAGCAATAAAATCGCTTAATAATCTTCTTAGTTTAGTTTTTCTCTATTTTTCTGTAATTTATATATGCCAAAGCAATACCAACACAATATTAAACCCTCTCAGGATCGCCTCTAAATACAGCTTCTATTCAAACAGAGTTTCTTCGAATATGATAATCCATAGCTTCATGATGCCTTCAAATAAAGAATCGATTTAATTTGAATAGAAATCTAAAATATCAGTGTATTTTAGGGTTTTCGTGTGAAGCTGAGGATAGGTAAGATCAGGATATGGTAATTTTCACTTTCATTTGATTTTGAAAAGTCATGTTTAATTTTAAGTTAATAATAATTTGAATTTATTTTTTTTTGGATCCTTTTTATTGTAACTATTTCAGACATTCTCCAAAGTTATTTAGATCAAAGGAGTCTTTAACTCTCAATTTGTTATGCTGAGATTATTGGATAAAAGAAATTGCCTTCTAATTGATAAAATAACAAATTCAGGAATCTTTATGTGATTTAGAATTTTCAGAGAAAAAAGCTATATAGATTGTATTTATTACTAATTGAGTGCTTATTCTCTCTCTCCCAATCAAGAAATTCAAAAAGCAATATTTCAACTGATAGTAATTCATCTAAAATTGATGAGATAAGCCTATTTGATTAGCTTGATATTGTGTGAGCAAACTTTATCTAATCTCCCAACAACAACATCATAAAAATTAATAGCTAAAAGAGATTATTTGCAATAAATAATTTAGTATCTTTCTTTTTATTCTTTTAACAATAATATTTCTATTTTTTATCATTCCTAATTTTCTTAATCATGTATCAACAGATATTGTGTGTGTCTAACCTAAATAAACACTACACCGGTATCTCCATTTGCCCTATTTGTAGGGTTTTACCTTGTCTCATTGTATCTAGAAGTTGCAAGTTATTTCTTCTTATTTTCTTCTTATTCCTTCCTCCGCTCTTCTAACCTCTTCTTCTCATCTTATTTTTCCTTCCATGCTTCTATGATTTTTCTCAAGAATATAATACTTGTTACTATTCCTATGATCGAGAGTATCACAAGTGTGATAATTATTGGAATTTCATCTAGCTCTAAATTAAACACACTGTATTCATTAATTTCGTTCTTATAATTCAAATCTTGAGCATAGTAATTCATTTTTTTGTAAATAGCTTCAAAACTGTCTGAGCAAGAGTAATCATAGTGCTACTAGAAACCTTCTAGGAATTTCTTGTTGTTTCCCCATGAAGCACACCATTCATACCCACATAAAGACTCGCTGGTAACCACAAAGATCTAGTAAATGGGAGTGACTGAGCAAAACAGGCACTCGAGGAGAAGGAATGACAGACGTAACATTGTGTAATTTTCATCATCGTTAAATATTAAGAATCCAATGGGGAATAATTAGAGTACACATGCAAGAGATTATGCAATGAAAGAGTAGCCACAATAAGCGAAGAGTTAAGTAACATTCAAAATGGTCATTCCAATAATAAACAACGCAATTAGAAATTAACAGATACGGATTTTAAAAGACATTTCTTGATTCGGTTGCTAATTTATGATGTTTTGATGTTTTTTTTGAGTTTTTTTATGTTCTAAATTATTAAACAACAAATGAAGGGGGCGAGGGATTCTTTAATTGGATTGATCAATTTCTCCTATATAAAAAAGAGAAGGATTTTAACCACACAAAATGAAAGAGAAAGAGATATTATTATTTTTGGATACTATTTGATTGGATCCCAATCACCCCAATCAAGACAAACTCAATTGCCTTGGATTTTCCCTTTCAAGATCAGCTAATCATTGATTTGTTTGACCACGTTATTACTCCCAAACTGATTTAAAGCATGAATTTAATAAGATATCTTACAACATATTTATTTTTTCCTATTTTATCACACTTTTATCTAAGATATTATCTTACTTTGTACCTTTTCATTCAAAAGAACATTCCTTCATGTCTTTTTACCCATATTCTCGGTGATGTTATCAGCTTACAAGTGATCCTCTCAAATTCTTTAGATTTTCTTTATTTTCCAGCTAAATCTTTCTCTGCATCCATAAGCAGCTCAATTAAACATATGCATATTCTTACGTCCTCCTTGCTCTGATGAGTTCAAGTTTGAAAGTTGTTTTCCTTGTTTAAAAATCCAAAAATCTCGCATTTCAAAATCTTCTCCTTTTACCTATGAATACTAACACATCAAAGTCGCAGCTGCTTATCCAATGTCTTCAAAACAAGCATGCAGAATTGTAACATCTTCACTGACTTAGCTCTAGAATTAACAAGTAGATTTCAAAATATTTCTGTTGTTTTTCTTAAAAAATTCAAATTTCTTGATGAATTATGAGTTCTCAATGGACGTTTACGTAAATCAGATACCTGAAATGGAAATCGTATGACGAATAAATAATAATTACTGCCTCTAACTTATTTGTATTTTGCTCTAATTTGAAAAATATGGTTCTATTTTCTGATTCTACATTTCGAAGAATCCATGGAAATTAATAGTAGAATAGTTGATTTTTGCTGGTCTTTAAAAAATAATATCTTAAATTGTTTGACATATTAATTTTTTGCTCCAGTGAATTCTTGATTTTTTCTGGTCTTATATATGATCTTAAATTGTTTGACATCTTAACTTTTTTCTTCAGTGAATTCTTATTTTTATTTAAGTTTTCAAAGGATTTCTTCTTTTAAAAGCAATGACTTCTCAGTAATCTCAACTTATTTTAGCTTGAAGATGCTTAAATTTTTTTTCTTAGTTTTCATCTCACTTGAAAAAAAAGTCATTTGATTTAAAAATTCTTCTGTTCTTGGCTTAATCTCATTAGTCATTAATCTTAAGTATTTTTATTTCTTATTCTTTGTGACACAAATAATATCAATTATTGATTGTTCTATTTTATTTATTCTTTTTTAGAACCAAAAAGATCGGTCTTGCTGAAGACTGAATTTCATTTTCCCCTAATTATTTTTTTTAATATCGCTTAGTGTTTCCACATTTTAATATAAAATTAGCTTTAAAATAATAGAATTGAAATTTGAGAGAAATTTTCGTTGAATAATTTGAATTTACCATTGATGGCTGCTTTGCTAATTTTATCAATATGCAAGACTCCAGTAATTTCATTGCCAGTAGCTGGTCTTTGTAATATTATTAATTGAATTTAAGCTTTCAATCAGTTGAGAAGAGGAAAATATTAAATCTATCTTTCAAATAAAAAATAAAATTGAGCTTTGGCTAATAATGGACATAAAGAATGAAGTCAGTAGAAATAATTGATTTCAAAAAAATCAATTGAAATATGAGAAATATATTTTTTAATTCAATCAAAAACAATTTTTATTTTAAAAATCTTTTAAAAAAATGGATATTCCTCCTAGTCACAATTCAGCTGAACCATCTAAAGGTAACATACCATAATTAATTCCAGGTTTCAATCTCACACTTTGAAAACAAGGATTAATAATATATTTTTTTTTTAATTAACAAAATAACAACAAAAGATGAATTATTTCTTTGGAAGTTATCTGCTTTCAATTCTGAACAATAAATAAATTATTTATGTTATTTTTAAGCCCTTCTTTATTTCACTCATAATAACTTTAAGATTGTCAAGAAAGAAATAATTGATTTTTTCTCTTATCATTAAGGGATTTTTTGTTTTGATGATTTTATTTTTTACATTCAAAAAAGATGTCCAAAAACGAGGCAATTGGCCTCTGAAAAAAGTTATTGGTCTTATTATCTTAATAGTGATCATATTAGCATCTATTGTTTTCCTGATAGTTTATCTAACTGCCTCTTCAAATCCTTCTAATGAAGCCTCGGATTTTTCTAATGGAGGCTCAGTTCCTTCTAAGGGAGCCTCAGATCTTTTTAATGGAGGCTCAGTTCCTTCTAAGGGAGCCTCAGATCTTTTTAATGAAGGCTCAGTTCCTTCTAAGGGAGACTCTGTTCCCTCGAATAACTAAAAAAACAAAGATATCATAGATTTAAATGCTTATTTGGTAAAATTCAAAAACAAAACAAAAACTAATTTTCAGAAGTTTGATAGTTGTTAATCATGATAATTATTTCTTTACTTTGTTATTCTCAGGTTGGTCAAGAATAAAATATTATTAAGATGAAATATGTCCCTTTAACATAAATAAACTATTAATACACTCTTGATTAACATTTAAGAGTATTTTGGAGTGACCAACCAATAAGTTCCTAAAAAATTGCTACTGTTCATAATTTCACTTAGATATGTCTCAATGTTACTGAGAAAGAAATCGAGTTTATTTTATATTTTTCGAATACAAAAATTTACCAAAATATAACACTCAGAGAAGAAATACTAGGATTTCATGATAATTTAGATCAAAAGAATAGTTTCAAGTTGGAGGACTAATAATAATATGGTAAACAACTTATTTTAAGATTTGAATAAGTCTTTTTTTTCTTATTAATATTCTACTTTATCTTCTTATTATTGTCCTTTTAATGCAATGAAGAACATCAGTAATAAGAAAAGAAGACCAAATATGTGGCTTACGATCTTCCAATATTTGCCTATTCATTATCTAAGGTATAAATTTATTTACTTTACCAGAGATCATTAAATTCTCTAATAATAAAAACAATAAACTAATGAATTTTCTTTTATTCTAAAACATTCAGGAAGGAGACATCCTGGGAGTTCAAATACCAAAAAATATAAATCCATATTACTAAGACCTTTTCTATTAGTTGTTAAAGCAGATTTCTCCTGAACTGAATAAAAAGTTTTTTACCATCCAATAAGATAATGGCACTACAGATAATACTGCTACTGATAAGAAGGATAATATGAAAGACATTCTAAGATACCCATTGTCAGGAACCTAGGAATAACTAGAAATAAAATTAGATTTAAAGAGTAAAAACGGAGATAATGAAGGTCTAATAACAAAATCTTATGAAAAGCTATCAAATACTAGCAGTTCAGTAAAATATTCTTCAAAATACTCCCAGGACATAGAATTTAAGAATGGGGGAATAATGAATAGCACAATAATTTCATCATCCAAAGTCGGAAATATTGAAAATAATCGAAAAGAATCGTTAATTTATGAAGTAAGACTTTAGGAATCTGCTAAAATCAAATTAATCGAATAATATGATTAAATTAACTCAGTGTAATTATAAACTGTAAAAGACACATTTAATAGCACGATAAAAAATATACTGGATAAAAAGTAAATTTTATTGAAGTCCTTTGATCAAAGCAAAGAAGTTAGTTTCTCTAGTAATTTAGATTTATTTGAGAAATGTCTTCAAAAATAAATAAAAAGAAACCAAAAAGAGAATCATTTTAATTAACCTTTAACTTAACAAGAAAATAAAAAATACCAATAATTGATTATCATTTTTTATCAAATTGTCTAACTTATCTGCATTTTTTTATTTCAAAAAAGGAAACAGTAACAAAATACTCGAGGAAGAAAATAACCTTTTAGTCGGATTTTTAGAATAAGAAATTATCAACAAAAACAATTTCTTGGAAAAATTTGTTATCGGAATTAAATTTGGAGCTAGACTTGGTACCAAATGCGAAGATTATGGTGTGAAAAATTAAAATTGTAAAGTGAGTGTTTTTTTAGGACTGAATAAGAAGGAGTACAACATTTTTTCTGAAAATCGTAAATTTATTTTTCGTCAAAATAGTGATTCTTAAATTATTACAGGAAAACTAATTTCTAATTTTATTTATTTTTTCAGAAATACTCCAAGTAGATGATTTTATTAAAGAATACAACAATATCTAGAAAATAGTGAAGAGATTTATTGGAGACTTAAAAGAAAATCTTAAAGAATGGAAACAATAATTAAAAGAAATATTTAACTAGTTTTAGTAAAATATTGAGAATAAAGTAGAAAATTAATCAAATTATCAGCTTGAAAGTTTCCAAAAATTTATTGCAGAGAAAACAAAAATAATAGACGAAAACAAAGGAAATCTCCCTCAGTTAAAAGAAGAAGAATTGAATCAAGTAATTAATTCCTTTGGTTTATTAATATTTCAACAAAAATCATTTAAATTATTTTTTCTTCTCAATTCCTCAATTAAACATCATTGTATGTAATCAACTTATAAATCTAAGTTCTTATCACTATTGATTATTTTTAATAGATAAAAGCTAGCATAAGATAGGTCTATGAATAATAATAAAAAGAAATGGAAATATTTTTCTAAAAGCTCAAAGAAAATGTTATTATTGAATCATAACAAAAATAATTTAAACCTTAAGCAAACATAAGCTAAACAATACAATTTGATCAAGAACTCAAAAAAACCAATGAAAACAAATAAGAAACTAAAGGAAAGCATTAAATACAAGATGCTAAAGAGAAAAAGGAAAAAGATCTCAAAGATAGTGGTCCTGTCAAGGATGTAATTTTCTTTTATTTTAACTTGGACAATAATGAAAACCATTCTACAAAAATATTTTAAAAAGGGTTTAACTGATGATGATTTCATGGTTTCTTGGAGAAAGTTTTATTAAAAATTTAATACTTCCATCTAACAATAATTACAATTCATTAAGACTTAAAAAAACAAAACATCTAATCTACTCGCCAATTTTTCTAGATCAATTTAATCAGAATTTAGTACATTTACAATAGTAAATTAAAATGGACTAAATTTTAATCTTAGTGAGTTAAACTCTCCAATGAATAATGAAAAAGTTATGGCTGACCTTGAAAAGAATGGAACGGATTTATACTAATAATTGGAGTAAGATGTAACTAGCTCCATCGAAGAAGCTACATTATTACTTCAAAGAAACTAAGATATCATTTAAAAGAAATAATCAAGGCTATTACAAAATAATACATTCTCATTTCAAAAGGACTCTCCTTTTCAAAAAAGCATTTTCTACTCTTATTATTTCTCTTCACTTATTGGATCTCCTATTAAGTTCGATCTCGAGATAAAACTAAATGGAAAAGTTAAAATGGAAGGATAGATGAATAGAATTATGGAATTTAAATCTTAAGTAGATGCATAAGTATCAGTATTCACTTAAGTAGGAATTTCTTAATCTAGTCTTGAAGTAGGTGGATATGTTGATGGCGAAATTCTAAATGCAACTTTAACCATTTAAAAAGAACAAAAGCTTTTTAATAAAGTAAGTTTTATTTAAAAAAAGGTGTTTTTTTATTAATTTTTCATTGCTTTTTTAGTCCAAAGCTCCATTAAAATTATTTGAAGATTTCAAGCCATATAGTTTTCTTCTTGGAACCTACATAGAATATTTAGACGAAGTAACATAATTTACTGATAATTTAGTGGACTTGTTAATTACATTTTTTATTTTTATTTTTTTATTTAGAATAAAGAAAAGCAACGGAGGAATATTTCATCTTTACAAACAAATAACACTTCATGGAGCAAAAGTATTGGTGGATTTACATTTTGAAGAAAGAAGAAAAGAAGAATAGAAGCTATGATTTTTTTCAGCTATGCCTGCCAGTGTATGTTAAAGTGTTGTACTATTAGAAGAACAAAATATGAGAAAAGATTTTTGTTGTTGGGTCATTTGATAATTTTTTATTCAACACAATCTCATAATCTAATGAGTATTTTTTCAATTTAATTGTTAAATGATTTAACTTCTCATATTTTCATTTTTAATAAATTATAATTATTTGTGAATACTGTTTGGTTGCGAAAATTAAATTAATAATAAGATATGAGTTCCCAAAAAATGTGAGAACAATTAAGAAACTGAGATATTTTGATTAAACCATAATTTTTCTTAAGATCGTCAATTAAATTTGAGTGTTTGCTACTCTTTTAATAATAAGACTACAATTTCAAGAAATTTCTTAACAGTAAAAAAATTAACTTCATTTGAAACTAAAAGCAATGGGTATGTGTGCTTATAACTCTACTCCAATAAGCGCATTTTCGGAAGAAGAACTCAAATAAGTCGAAGAATGTGAAACTGAAGTAGAGAACAAACTCTCAGAGCTCTAGGAAGTCATCAAAGAGTTAGAAAAATCTAAACATGAGTTCTTTTAGCAAGCTTAAATCTCAGACATGGACATGAGTATGCGACAAATACCTTAGTTAATTCAAGATAGTCTCTAAGCTATTCATCAATCGAATGACGATCCTGAGGCTAAGCGCTTACTCTACAATGCCTTAAGCACATACTCTAAGAAACTTCTTGTTTTCTAAACGCGAATTCAAAATATCTTTGAAAAATCAAATAAAACAATGGATTAGCACTACAAGCTTTTTAAAGATAAGAAATAGCCGAAAAGGACATAGAATTCTGCGAGCAAATACCCAAAGAATTTCGATACCATGAGAAACCGAATGATTGAACTCAGACCTATCGCTTATGATCTCAAGGTGCCTGATGTCTCATAGCTGGAGGAAAAGAGAGTAGAGAAAAGTATACAGCCCACAGATCAAGACTAAGCCAACTTAAATAAGGTTTTTCAAAGTGTAATCAATTGCTTGGTAGTGAGTGTAAAGATAATCTGAGAAAGAGAGAAAGACAAATGAGATAGATTTGCGAATTAACAAAAAGGGGATAATATTAAAAAGAAGAAGAAATAATTGATTTGATACATTTGTCTTGCGAGGAAAACGGAAATCGCGAGTTAGAAATCAAAATATTGGAATACTCCACCACTTGTAATAAACTACAAAACTCATGTGTAGAAAATTAAGAAAAAGTAAAAGAAAAGCGAAAAGACAAAAAAAGAAAACAAATATTTGTAAAATAGTTATTATTGTATTTGCATATTTTATTTTAGGAACTACTTTCTGATTCTTGAGTTTATTGTAGAATGATTAAAAACTTTTACATTTTACTGACAACTATTTTTTGGTACTATTTTGTGAATCTAAAAGACATCTTATATCTTGTGAAATTGTAAAATTAACTTTTGTTAATCGAGGATTCAAGCACCTGAGCAAGATTGTCAGAAGTTTAATTAAAAAAGCTAAATTTAATGGAAAAAACAAATAAATCTAAATTAAGTTCCTAGAACCAATATTTTTTATCCTAAAAGTACTAACTCTAAACTCAATATTCGGCTGATAAATTCTGTTTTATTAAAAATATTCTTTTAAATCTGTGTATTCTAGTTAATAATGTATTATGTATCATCTTGCTATTTTAAAGAATTCCAAAATTAAAGACCTATGATACAAATTGTTGACTTGTATCTCATTTTTGGAGATTCAAGAAAAAATAACTATCCTATTAAGACATATATTTTTATTAGCGTTATTCGATTTTTTCAGTCGAAAAGTAAATTCAAAAAATAAATAATGATAATCAAGAATTTGCTTAAAATATAAATATCCCCTTCTCTTATTTCTCGATTCTTCTGATCGTATTTAATAATGGACCTCTTTGTAGATATGAAAGACAAAATATTGCAGTAAAAATGCAAGATCCATCCAAATTTTCCTTGCGATATAATATACCTCAATGAATATACCAAGAATCGGAGAATATGCTCCAAGTGCCTTCAGCAAAACAAGTTTTAACTAGAAGATATCCTTTACATTCGAGAGCTGCTTGAAAATGAAGAAAATACCATTTTAGAAACGTATCCTCCATTGAAAAGTCAAGGATTACTCCCACAGCTGATTCTTTAGAAATCAGAATCACTTTTCGTTGCAATTGATGGTTTTTTTGATGAGATAATCAAAGAATTCTAAGATGCCATTGAGAGGAAAAGACAGGATGTTAAGAAAAGTCTAATCTCAAGAAACGAAATTTAAGAGAAGATTCAAGATGCATACAATAAAATTGCGGATCTGAAATCCTTGAAGTCGGCATTGTTAGGAGGGGCAAAGGAAGATACTGATGGGGGTGAAGATCAACTGAAATAAGTGATCAAATAAGCATTTTTAAACTCTGAGAATAACACTCAGAAAATAGAAAAACTAATCAAAGACATCTCAAATAGCACTGGAGAGCTTCAATTAGAAGAGCCTCGAAAGCAAATATCTTAAATCATATAAAAAATTGAAAATATACCTTTATTTATTACCTCCAAAAGCACTGATATCTTGCCGTATACTTAGCTGATAAAATCAACTTTCTCCACTTCGTTCTAAGCTAACATTTCGAAGAAGGACTATAATCAGCATCTTGAGTTTGCAAATACATCTAATAAATCTGTTGATTGTTAAGCTTATTTAGACTTTATCCTAGAGCCTTCTGTGAATTATGTGATTCAAATCGAACTGCAACAACTAAAATACCAAGATAAATATTTTGGATTTGGAATAATATTAGATTCAAAGAAAAATAGCGCTTGGGTGAGTAATTAGGATCTCTGTTACTTGGAATTAAACGACAAGTGTGGAGTGAACAAACTTGTCAAAGGTCCTCCTATTATCACAAATGACAAAAGTATGGAAAGAAAAAGCCTTGAATGTAGAATTAATATAGAAAAGAGAGTCCTTAAAGTTGGTACATTCCCTAATTATGAAGCTGTTGTTGAAGCAGATAATCCTGATTTGATAGATCCAACTGCGGGTTATAGGTTCATGATAATGGGGTTAGATGCAACAACAAAGATGACCATTGTGGGAATACAGAAAGTCAGCGATTTTGATGATTAAATGTGAACAAAATGATTTCTCAGAGCAATTTTCACAAAAACACATAAAATTGATTGTAAAAACGGTTTCAAAAAAATATTAGAAATCGAAATGGAATAGAACAAAATTATTAGAAAAAAACAAAGTAGAAGATTAAAGAGGAGAGAAGGGCAAGCAAGGTTCACACATAGGAACATTTAGCTATCCGACTGCATTTATTCAAAGTTAATTAATTCACATAAATGAAAAAAAAATCAAACAAACAAACTAAAATTTAAATAAATGTTTTTGGCTCTCTTGTTCTCTCTTTCTTTTTTTTAAATCTCGCAAATCATCTAGGAAAAAAAAAGAAATTAATTTATTAAAAAGAATCAATTTTTTTGTTTAGGAAACTAATTTGAAAAGGCATTTAACAAAATATAGAAAAGAACAAAAAGACAAGATGTTTGGAGGACTCTACCCTGATGGAACAGCAACTGCTGGCCCTGAACTGTTATCAGATTTGACACTTGAGAAGATCGATTATGATTGGATCAAAACATAGACTAAAGCTAGTTTCCTCAAAAAGGCTATTAAGATCATCGAGGAAGATGGTAAGAATAGAATGCAGTTGAGAAACATCGATTTAAATTTACTTCTTCATGTTGCTATTTTTAGGTAACTACTTTAAAGACTTAAAGGATGCTTGCATTCAGCGATTGATCCAGGTTGATCCTTCCAAAGCGCCCAAGGTTTTCAACAACAATATCAATGAAACTGAAAAAAGAAAGATCGACTAGGATATCAACTCCTGGGAATAAGAAGTCACCAAGAAAGAACAAGCCAAGATGTCCAATCCGAAGATCTTCGAGATGACTTAAGAAAACAGCAGTTCAAGTACTACCAATGACTACTTGGAAGACTAGCGAAAAATCAAAGCAGAGAATGAGAAAAACAAAGGTAATGAAGCACTTAAATCCAAGGATTACAAGGAGGCTATCGAGTATTACACTAAGAGCATTGAATATGACTCCAAGCTAGCTGCGTCGTATTGCAATAGAGCGCTAGTGTATTTGAAGTTAAAAGAATACGAGAAGGTCATCACCGATTGTAATATCGCGATTAGCTTAGATGCTACATATCTTAAAGCATATCACAGAAGAGGCAAAGCAAGATTCGCTTAGGATAAAGTCTACGAAGCTTATTGCGATTTCAAGTTTATCATGGAAAGAGAACCAGATAATAAGGATGTCAATGGTGATCTCAAGGAATGCTAAGAGATTCTAAAGAAACAAAACACCAATCCAGAAAAAGGTTAGGATTTTGAGGAGGAGGGTGTTTGGTTAAAAACTCTAATGTTTGGATGTTCTTGCAGGGTTTAAGAGAGTTCAAATCGTGGAGGAAGACGATGGAGATAACGATGAAGAGGCCGATGAAGATGAAGAGAAAGTAGAAATGTCAGATTACAGTGAAGTCATCATTCAATCAGCCAAAGATAAAGTAATTTAGATTCGTTTATTTGTTTTGGTTAAAAATCAATGAAAAACTAAAAGATTAATTGTCTATTTTTGAAACTAAGGCTCGTTAGAAGCACTCGACTGAGTTGAGTGAAATCGAAGAAAAGAAAGAAAAGGCAAATACATTGATTAAAAATGGTCTGTTTGATTAAGCAATATAACTCCTCAAGCAATGTTTGAGTTCGATTGAATCTCTTGGCAGTGCTTCCACTGATAAAGAAGATATCTAAGAGTTCCAGAAGAAAAAGGCAAATTACTTAAACAACTTAGCATTATGCTACAAATAGCTCGATGACAACCATTCGGTCATTAATTACGCACAGCAAGTCATCGCTATGAAATCATCTTTATCTAATGATGTCCTTGTCAAGGCGTATCTCCGAAGAGGCATGGCATATGAGAGATTAGAGAAATACAAGAGATCATTAAGAGATTTTTAAAAAGTTAAGCACTTAGATCCTGGTAATTTGTAATCTTCTTAAGGTCTGCGAAGAGTGCAATAGTGCGTGAAGTTCGATAAGGAGGTGGTATCAGCTTCAGAAGATGACGAAAAGATGGATAATAATGGGGCAAACAATGGGTAATTAGTAGTTGAAGAAGTTGAAGAAGAAGAAATGGTGTTGGTGAAGAAAACTAGTGAAGCTAAGAATAGTAATAGCTAAGAGAAGAAGGAAGAAGCAGAAGGAAAATAAGCAAAACAATCTGGAAATACCAATGCCACCAACACTAGCAGTAGCACATCCAAAGCTAATCCACTGGAGACATTAATAAAGCAAAAAGAGCAAGCGAATGCATTATTCACGAACAAAGACATCAATGGAGCTCTCCTGAAATTCAAAGAAATCGCTAGGGAAATCGAGTTGCAATACGCTTCTTAACTGAACAGCCTCGAGGAGAATATCTTATCACTCTATGAATAGGTCTTAAGCAATGAATGCTTGTGCTTGTTGAATCTTCAGAAATACACTGAGACAATCACTTGTGCTACATCTGCGTTGCACTACAGAGAGTTAAACATCAAATGTCTGTACAGGAGAGCACAAGCACTCAAAGTGTTAGCTGATTAAGAAGAGACAGCTACTCAAGCAATGACTTTGTAGTAATTGCAGTAATCCTATGATAAGTATGAGAAATCACGCAAGGATTTAGAGAAAGTTGTGTCTATCGATCCAATCAATAAGCCAGCTAAATAGCTACTTTAAGATGTCTCCAGGAAAGCTATTGAAGTTAAATTAGCTTTGAGAAAGGCATAATCAGAGATAGAAGGGAAATAGCAGAAGGAAGCTGAAAAAGAACAAAAGGATAATGATGATGAGACTGATACCAGTAAGAACACCAAACAAACTAAGAGCTAAGAAGCTGCACCAATCACTAAGAATCTGAACACTCAAGAACTTCATGAGCTTACCTAATAAGCATTATAGACTGCTGCAGGTAAGAGAAGCTCTTGAAAATAATTGAGTGAATAATATGATATTTTGTTATGATTTTGAAAAAAAGAGAACCTTGTGAAATAGTTTAAACTTCCTGAAAGCTAGACTGAATTCGAGAGGGAGTTTAATTCCTTGAAGAGCAGTAACAGTGGCAATACTGATAAGCTCTATGCGTATATTAAGTAGATTCCTGGGGAATATTTTGCTAAGTCAATCTATGACAAAAATGATATCCCATCCAATATCCTCTAAGCTGTTATTAAAGCACTCAATGAATATGGAACAACTAATGCGTAAGTCATTGAGAGAGAATGTTAAAGGAGGTGGGGGGATTATTCTTATCAGAAACTGTAGTTTTGTTAATAAATTAACCTATTTTTTGTTGGATATGAATTAATCTTAGGGAAGACAAGGAGATATCACAGAAGATAGTCAAAGGATTAACACAAACAGCTAAGTTCCATCTTTGCGCTAAGTTCATCACAAAGAAGGAAAAACAAGGTAAGATTTAAGAGAATAAATAACATGAGAATTGTCGATTGTAATTATGTTTGTTGTTTTTTGTTGGGTCTAGAAATCAAAGGGCTTCTTGAAGCAATAGATTTAGCTGGAGATACTGAGTTATTGTAGGCTTTTAAGATCCAAGCATGAGAGAGATAAGTATCAACAATAGATGTAGCATTAGATGTGTTAAAATAATAATATTTAAAAAATGGCAAAGAGAATTGATATATTTTTGTGTTTTGTTGTTTGAATATTTTAACACAAACAGATGAGAAAATACATACAAAAATGTTAAAATGCTGTGGATTTTAATCAAAAAAAATAAGAAAAGTAGTGTGTAAAGTACTTTGATGAAAGGTTGCTGGTTATTTACTTTTGTGGGGGGTATTATCCAAAGACAGGGAATTAGATTAATAAATTTTTACTAAGTGATTATTTCAGTTCTTAAAAGCAAATGAATATCATTGATGATAAGTATATATCGGCTAGTGATGAGACTATGAAAGAAGTTATCGCATAGTATGTAGGTGCATAAGGGCCTGCAAAGAAAACGATAAGAAAAAGGAAGAGGAAATAATAGAATCAGGATTTGGTAGAATCCTAAGGGGAGAACGCTACAACTAAGAAGAAAAGATACAAGAAGAAGTTGAATATTTCTATTTTGATAGTTTCTCCGATAGGTATGCTACCATTGCAGGAGAATAGAATGTTCTATCTGTATGGTGGAGTGATTCTTCCAATCGATTTTGAAATGAAAACTGGTGGAATGGTGATGTCAGAAACCAGAGATTACGTTAAAACTTGTCATAAGATTACAAGTATTGAGGAAAGAGAGAATTATGTGATTTTGAATTATTCAACATAGCTTAGAGGACTCAGGAACTTTTAGTTTCTGATTGATATGTACATGAACAAGGGGAGATTAGTGTATTATCTTCTAGCGTAAGCACTGGTGAAGTTTCAAGGAAATATTATTCATTGGACAGCCTAAGCAGAGATGCACGCAAGTAATAGGTATCTAAGACCAACTCAAGATGATTTTGGTGTTAGTAAAAGAATTAATATTTTTGTTTGGGTTGTTTTGATCTTAGGCTATCCGATCCAGATGATTACATTAAAAGCATCGAAGAATTCTCTTAGGAAGCATTGAAAGAAGTCAATAGTTTGGATTAGAGTTCATTCTACATGTACGGTATAGTAGCATACAATTATTCTAGCAGCTAGATTGAACAAAGAAGCATTGGATACAGTCATAGTCTCTTGAGTCTCTTCGGTTCTGATGCTAATTCTTTTGTGCGTATCAATCTCCATTGCGGTTAGCCTCTGAATTTCTTTGGAGAGAGCATAATCGAAGCTATTATTGTTGGGCTGATTCCATTATCTTCTCAAGAGGAAGTCAATAATAATACTAAGAATTTCTCAAGAACTGCAGCATCAACGACATTAACAACATTAGATGGATTTACTGTTCCTTGTTCTGAAATTCGATCTTATTTTTTTCCTTAAAAACCTAGTAAAATCAAACCATTTGAAATGGCATTGATTATCGTTCAATATGAAGTTAGTTTACCATCTATTCGACAGCTATTGACACTCAGGGAGGCTCAACATACCAATTCAGATATTGGTACAGCCTTCAATCTGACAAATGAAGAGTCATTTGAATATTCAATGAAATCACAGATGTTTATGCAAAAATACTATCCTAATCGATTCTAAGAAGATCTATTTAGGTGCAAAGTGAAAAAGATCAATTAGAATCAACCTGAACTAGACTTTGATAGGGATTTCTTCAAGGAATCTCTAGTAGTAATTAATTAATCAATCCAAAATGGAAAACTAAATAATATTTTCACTGGAAGTTCTCCTGAAATAACGGAGGAAATGCTACCGACCTACTAAACAAGCTAACAAAACAGTATCGAATTAGTTATAGAGGATGGGCTGTGTGATAATGATTATTGAATGCAACTAACTAAACATACATTATTTATTTGCAACACTACTATTATTTCCATTTATCTTAAAAATATCTGTTTTCCCCTTTTTTTTTCCTTCATAAAACCTTTCACTTATCCTCTCCATTTCAAGCATAATCGCTGGCTCTTTTATTAGACGTATATGCTGACCCTTTCGTCTGTGCGTCGCCTCCATACATCTGCAACATTTTGAGTTCTTTCTCAATTTGTTCTTATGATTTCTGTTTCGCAGCTGGTTTGTCCTATTCTTGCTATTTCTTCGAACGATTCTCAGCAATACTTGGGATCATAGTCTCAACAAATTCTTCTTTTCGTCCACCAGTTGGACTTCTTCCTCCTGCACCTGCTAAACGAGATGGATGACCACTTAGAGCTGTTTTGTAACTTTAAGGAATCCTAGCTACATCACTTTTACTAAAGGCCACAGCTTGATCAGCTTGTTTTCTCTTGATTTCCTCTACTAATCGCTACTCCCGTTCTTTGATTGATTCAATCTTACTCTTGTAGTTTGTATTATTATTATTATTACTGCTCTTAGAATTCTTCGGTGATCTGCTGTGTTTTCTTGTTCTCTTGTGATCTTTACTACGAGATCTACTATTATGATGCCTTTTGCTTGTGTGTTCTCTTGAACGACTTCTTTTCTTTTTGCCTTTCGGTGAATTTGATTTTGAACGAGATCTTCTCTTTCTATCCGATGATGATCTTGATTAAGAAGATGAAGAACGACTGTTAGAATCATCATTACGACCATCATCTCTATCATTTTATCGATCATCTTATCTTTATTCGTTCTTCGTTTAACCTTCTCCCTCACCGACATTTACTAGTTCGATTTCTCCGAGGTTCACAAGCTCATTGCCTCCTTCGAATTTAGTTGCAGCTATCAAACAATAATTAATTTTATTTTTTTTGTTTAACCCAAATAATAAACAACTTACAGTCTTGCAAGAATCGGACTTAAGCTAGTTTGCCATCGATTTTCTCTAGGACACCATTGTGCCATTCCCCATCGGTTCCGGAGATCGCAACAACTGGCATTTCTCTCTAAAATAACCCAATGTTCTATAAATTAGCTTTTTTGCGATCTCTTTTTTCTTGATTTAAAATCAACTTAGCTTTAATTTTTGTTTCAATTTTAATAGGGATTCTAGGGAATCTTGTGCCGTAGTACTCTAAGTCACTTAACATCTTCTCAACGTAATCACCAATCTACACCATTGGAGAATTCTTATCTGAACCAGGCTTGAACTCTAAAAGAAAAACCATTAGGATTAAAAACAAAATACAAAATATTTGTATTAAAAATCACCTTCATCATCAAGGAGATGTCTTTTATACCAAGCGAACATGTATTTTGGTTCACAGCAGAATCTAATATACAGGAACCCTATTGCTCTGACCATTGGGGATTACTTGTACTCTACTAATCCCTTGACTTACTTCACAGTTAGCTTCATCAACATGTATTTGTAGAGACAGCAAAAGAGCGTAGAAGGAACATCCGATGATCCAATCGCCCAAGGCTCAGCATGATTTACGTGCTTTTAGATCTCATCTATGACTTCATGGTAGGTTTTGAGATTAAACAAATCCACTCGGAAGTAATTGCAATTCAGGATATTTGTCCTCAGCTTAGAATTCAAAGTCGCTGAGGAATCTGCCTCCCACATGCTGAAAAGATTACTCTCACCCTTGTCACCTCCAGGAAGAGTTTCTACTAACTCTCCATCAGCGTCGTCTTCTTAGCGCTAAAAATAGGAGAAACAAGAACAATTAAAAAATAGAATTCCAACTAAGAATATTATTATTTGAATAACCGATTCTTGTAATTTCTGCATTGATTTCAAACGTACTTTACCTGACCTCCGAAAGAATTGCTGTTGTTGCCGTCTTTTCCTCCAGATTTGAGTTCATCTTCAGCAGCAAGTTTCTTGCAAGTTCTAGGGTTTGTACAAGAAAAATTCAAATCAAATAAAAAAGAAATCTAAAAGTTTTAATCAATAATTCAAATACAATCTAGCAAAATATCTGAAAATTCCCCTCTTTCTCTTTCTCTCTTTCTACCTGCATGCTTTTGATTTGATCACTGGATGTAGAGGACAACCATTTTTAGCTTAAGATTTATTACTGTTATTGTTGTAAGGGTCTTCTTGTCTGTGTTGAATCTACTCAAGGATGAGATTATGCTCAATTTAAGCAGATGACTAAATCGAACGAGGAAGAATGTGAAGTGGAGCTCCTTGTTGCATCGGCATCTACATTTACATCATGTTCATATTCATGTATCCGTTTTACGGCTGCTGTTGCTAAGACTAATACATCGATTAATCATATTGATATGGCTATTATTATTGTTATGGATAATATGCTTTTGGTGGTGGATACTACTATTGAGGAGGATATCCTGCTCCAGCAGGTTACCCTTGTTATCCATACTGCGGCATTCCATTGTATGGATACTATTATTATGGTTGCTATTGAGGAACACCCTTATTCTGCTAGAAATCCATATCTAAATAACAAAAAGAAATCTTATCAGCCACCAAATAAATCTATAAAATGTTATAATTAGCTTACAGTTTTGCATGGGGTTCATTTTTGTTTCAAGAGGAGAGCTTAAACTTTAGTTGTTCTATGTTGCGTTTGTCTCGCAAGATGTTTTTTTCTTCCTCTATCTCTTTGAGTGTTTGAAAAAATAATTAATTTGTGATAAATTAAATTGCTTTGTGTTCTTTTCTTTGAAAGAAGGTAATTTCCCAAAGAGAGAAATGAATAATAATAATTCACAGTGTGTCTACCTATTTATGCAGATTTATTGGCAATTCAATAAGAAAAAGAAAAGAAAATATAAACTATTTTTGTATTTTTATCATTTAATTAATTTTTGAGGATAATATCATATTCTTATGTATTCACTACAGTTCATTAGTGTAGAATTAAGGATTATTAAAGCGAATATTGTTTTATTATCAAATTAATGTAAATATGAGACTAAAAGAGAAATGAAAGGGAAAAAAAGAAAAGGGATAAATCCCATTAGAAAAATTGTACAATCAGAGATGATTTACTCTCGATTAATTCTAAAACTCTCTTTAGATTCTTGAGATAAATATGTAACTTTTTGTTTGTGTTCATATTTTCTCAATGGAAATACTGAATCCAAGATTTTTGATAGGTTCTCTGATTTATTGAATGTGTGTTAGCAATGCATGTGGTGAGTTCATTATGAGAATATGTTCATTCATATGCATTCTATGGAGATACCTATTAGCAGAGATTAGCAGTGATTTCGCAGGGGAAGTATCCTCTGAAATCAAGCAAATCTTGAATTTCACTGAGAGAGACAACAATTACTTTTTCAACCTGTACAGGATAAACAGTGTATCGAAGAGTCTTTCACTGTCCTCCGCGCTGATTAGCACGATTGCTACATTCTCAGAGATTTTCTTGAGCTTCTCAGAAGGATTTTTAAAGGAACATTGGAATTATGTGATACCTTTCCATAATGACAAGAAGAGATTCACGAACTTTTGATCGTTTAAATCACTAAGTACTGCTGAGATAGAACTGTAGAAGGTTGTTTTAGATTATGTGAATATCGAATGTGACAGCATCCAAACGATGCTCTTGATGAATTCACTTTTTTTACTCAGAGTCTCAAAGATTTATCGGTTTTAAATAACCGAAGTAGATATGTTCTTCTTGGAAGATGTAGTCCCCGTACCTGTAGATGTACCTGTCACTGTCTCTCCATTATTGACAGCTTATGCCCCTGTTGATGCCTTTGCAATCTACTGAAACAACTACGATTCGACAATTGAAGTCTTTTGCTGTTGCTGCTACTTAGGCAATTTAAGGATATTCTCTTCAA
>Ga0302271_10000269_pt1 | contig 48926 bp, 41 predicted proteins | sample III_Bog_N1_1_FD_198767 | JGI IMG/M metagenome (GOLD analysis project Ga0302271, IMG submission 198767) | Peat permafrost microbial communities from Stordalen Mire near Abisko, Sweden - III_Bog_N1_1 | ecosystem: Environmental > Terrestrial > Soil > Wetlands > Peat | place: Sweden: Abisko...
AATAATCTGAAATAACTTACATCATGGGTCTAGCAACGATTTGATCGTTTTTGACAACTGGCCTGTTGACTATCGAGTGCATGCCGAGGATAGCTGATTAAGGGGGGTTTAGGATAGGAGTACCAAAGAGAGAACCAAACACACCGCCATTCGAAATAGTGAATGTACCTCCTGCCATATCCTCAACAGATATGCTGCCCTCTTTGCCTTTGTTTCCGAGACGGATCAACTCCTTCGTTTTTGTTAGGAAAGAGTGTTAATAAGGAAAATAAGAACCATCAAAAGAAATAAATGTTGGTACCTTTTCTACTGTTGCGAAAGACATGTTTTCAGTGTTTCTTAAGACTGGCACCATTAGTCCAGTTGGAGTAGCAACTGCGACTGAAATATCCACGTAGTTACGATAGACGATCTCTTTCCCATCGATCACTTTTAGGGTTAAATTATTAAAAAAACAAAAATTAAGAACATAGTTTGCTAGCGAATCAAAGACTTCTAGAGTCTCTCACTCTCTCTCTTTTTGTCAATTCAACCTGCATTGACGATTGGCTGATGTTGGAGAGCTGCGGTAGCGGCTTTAATGAAGAACGACATGAATCCTAGTTTGACATTGTGTTTCTTTTAGAAATCGGTTTGGAATTTATTTCTTAGCTCCATTGCTGTTCCCATGTCAACTTCTTAGAATGTTGTCAGTAATGCATATGTGTTCTACGAGTCTTTTAGTCTCTCTCCAATGCGTTATCTCATTCTGCTAAGTGGCTCTCGCTTTTCAGTGCGATTCTTTTCACCCCACTCTACAGCAAGCAAACAATAAAAGTTCATTATATGCATGTAAAAAAGAATGAAAAAATTCTTTTTTTAGGATATTTTACATATTTCCATCTATTTGGCTGGCTTTTAGGCTGATCCCTTAGGGTCTTTTTTTCCAACGAGTGGAGCTTAAGTTTCACCCTTCGAAGCAGAACCAGTAGCCTTTGCTTCACCTCCAGGTGCTGCTTTAGAATCTCCCTTTTTGGCATCAGCTGCAGCAGGTTTGGATGAAGCAGCTGGTTTTTTACCTTCAGTATCAATAACAAAGAATGGTTTTCCAACTTCTACACCTTATCCTTCAGCTGCGAAGAGTTCAGTGATAACTCCTGCTTCAGGTGATCTAATAGGTACTTGTGTTTTATCTGTTTCAACACTGCAAACAATCTCATCAAGATCTACATAATCTCCAACCTCTGAGATATATCAAACAAAAACAATTAACATCAAACCAAATAAGCACTCTCCCTTCCAATAATTAATTTAATTTACTCTTCAACAGCTCTTTGACTTCTCCTTCGGTGATAGAGTCACCCATGGAAGGCACGTTGATAATTTTGCTAGCGAATCCAGCTACAGGAACTTATTGCACCATTGAATGCATCTAAACCCCTTAAGCAGAAGTGAACTTCCCCTTAGTGGCTACTCTGATAATCGTGTATTTCGGGAGAGTCTCAAGCTATGTGATAATGCCTGGCATCATCATAAGTTTCTTCAACGCTGTTCTCATGTCTTTGTCAATATGATTTGTAAATAATTTAAAAAAGGGAGATAACAGATAAGTAAATAATCTTTTCTTTTTTTATTTGTTTTATTGCTCGAATGATCCTAATATTTGGTGTTTACTTAATATTTATTTCCCCTGAAGTTGTCTTGGCTTTAAATTTTGCTTAATCAATTCAAAAGAAATTTCCTTAGCCTAATCTGCTTATTAACACCCATCAATCAAGCTTACTATCTCTAGAGTAGGATTATGAGATCATTTCAGACGATTTAGGATTGCATAACACTCATTAATTCACCCATTTTTCATTGAGAAAAAAAAAACTTCTTGAAAATGTTATCATTATTTTTTAAAAAAAACATAAAACAAAATGAAAAGAATTGGTACTTATAAACCACAATCCTTTAACAAAAAAGAGAGTGATAACATCATTTAGTAATTTAAAATCACTGAGCAATTCAAGTAATAATAGCAGCTGTGATATTTGCATATTTCTAATGCTGAGAAAAAAGAGAAAAATTAGTCTTTTGTTCATTTTTGTACATTAATTAAAATAATCTTTTTATCAATTCGTTAAGTTCTAACAGCTCTTTGGATGATCTGATTATTCATTAAATAATCTAGGTATCTCATTCAATAAGCATCTTTCTGTTTGTTTTTTTTTTGAGAAACCAACAAAATCAATTATTAATAATTAAAATATGTTCTCAGACGGATCACTCAGAAGAACAACAAGCCAATAAAGAATCGAACCTGCTAGCAAGAGGTATCCTGGTATTGCTGCGAGAGGAAGTAGTTTAAAAGATCATGGGTAAGCTGATGATAATGATGATGATTCAGGGAGAAACCCACGTAAAGCAAACTCTGCTTGGGGAAATCAAATGATAGGAAAATAAGGGAATTCTAAAAAGAAAAATGATAGTTGCGACGAAGATGTGTACTCTTACATTCAAGAAGCTTATAATAAAGCCTAGAGGACCAGTGGCAGCAAATAGTAAGGATCTTAAGAGTAGAAGGCTTCATTAGCTGGAGGGTATTCTGGTATGGATATTCATAACTATTGTGAAAATGGAATGATACCCAAAGAGAAGGAAGGAGGGAATTTTACAAAAAATATGATAGAAAACAATAGTCTTATGGGAAGCCAGTGGCATCATGGCAATAGCATCAGCTGTGATAAGAGCTCAGAGAGTTCAAAATAGCATAGAGTGTCAAGACTAGATGAATACAGGCAGGCATTGAAGGAATAGGAATATTAAAATCAAGATGTTTCTTGTCTTCGTAGCTAAGATAACTCAAAGGAAAAACACTAGGGATCAAGTTAACTGTCTGAATGGGGATAGCAACATCAACAGCAAAGGTCACACAAAGCTTAAGATGAGAAGATAAAGGAGCTATCAGGCTAAGAGTAGGCGTAGAAGAATGCAATTAGTTAATATCAAAGTAATAATTACTAGAGTGTGTACAATCGAGATGACTTTCGGTTAACGGAAGTGATGGATATGGAGAAGCAAATCGAGCGCTTAAAGATCTTATTTGAGTTCTTTGACATCTGGGATACAGGCTTAGTCAAAAGAGAAGAACAAGAGCACGAGAGAGGAAGGGAAAAGGAGAGTTAGAACGATGATTCACAACTGGCAAGGAAGTTGTAAGGTTCCGATACTTCTTAGAACAATAAGGACTTGGCCCACTTCGATGCTCTTGAAGAACTTATGTCTAAGATGAGAGTGCTTTCCGAGCGAGAGGATCAATTGGATGCGTTCGAAAAGGATTTGCAGTAATTACGCATTGAATCCGATGCGAAGGGTGAACTCATCAAAAAGGAGATGCTCCAAATCGAGGAAGACATGGAATTGTTCTTCGATGGGGATGGGGAAAGTGATTCTACTAAGGGCGGCAATATTCGTCATTCTCATGAACATGTATCCTACGCGAATGGCATCGCTGCAAGCTTAGATAATAGGTTTGCGAGTCTCCGAAATAAGGAGGAGCAAGTTGCTGAAGGGGAAAAGGAATAATGCAATATCTGGGAGTAGCTGCAGCAAAGTCGAGCTGGGATGGAATAGCATCTCAAGTAGCTTACTGTCATGGAAGAATAGCTCAGTAGCGAGAAAGCATAACTGTCGCAGCAGTTGAAGGAGGAACTTAGCAGATTAGAGCTGCTGAGAGTGCAAGCGAATTGTGTGATGAACGCATAGTCATCGGAGTAATACATGAAGAAACTGTAGATGAGAGATGCGCAACTAGCAATAGCTGAAGATAAAGCAGCGTAGAGAGAAAATGTACTAATGAATTAGATTCGAGCGGCTAAAGGGTAGTAGTAGTAATAAAGGCTTGGATAAGAGTAGTAGTAGTAGTAATATACTAATTGGTAATAGCAGAAATAGAACTCATTACATCAACAAAATTAGAATGTCCATTCACAGTAGCCTCCTTTTGGGCAATAAATCCCTTATTAGCATTAAAATTCTACTCTACTGGAGTAGTTGCCTTAACAATTCGAGACATTAAATGAAAAGAATGCAGGAGGATAACCTTTTTAGCTAGCTTCTTAGCAAACTTCACAACAATAATAGCATTAAAAGTATTAATAATAACAACAATAACAACATCGATAGTCCCTATTAGCCTACTAGCAGCAGCCAGTATCTCGTTTCTCGAATTCCAGTAGAGAAATAACGCATAACAACGAAAATCATCTACCTCCTCGTGATAAACAACTTGATAATAATTCTCACAATCGTTCGTGCTATGAAGCTTCTCCAAATTATTAAGAACTCCCAGCATTACCAATTACGCCAAGCCATACTCCTTCTTAGTAAGGTGGAAGGGGGAGTGGAGGAGTAAGGATGCAAGATAAAATATTACAGCAAATGATTCTAAACCAACAGCAGAAGCATCAACAACAACAACAGCAGCAGCAAGGGAATTAACATTAAAATATGATGCAAGGTGCTCCATAAAACAGAATTAACACTAAGCTGCAATTTGAAGAGCGATAAGACAAGCAGCCATATTAGATGTATGCATAGGAAATGAACTATTAGCATTCCAAATCATAACCTTAAATTCCACAAGAGTAATATTTGAACCAAAATAGCAGAATCCCTAGCAGTCAGTAAAAATATACACATTCCTCATCTTCTTCTACTACAATTCCTTCTTCTGATAAAACAGTGAAATCAACTTTTAGCCAGAATCATGAATGGGAGAAATATCCTGCTAGAATAACTCCTCCAAATTGCAAACCTAACAACGAAAATACCTACCCTATGCCTCCTCTTCAGCGGTAACTAAGATTCCCTTGAAGATATTACCAAACAATACAGAACTCTTGTGTTATTGTGCTCTCTTTTTTGTTTAATGCACTGTTATTATATTTTTTATGATAATTCCCTGAAAATATCCTGTATTTTTTTTTACATCTTAACAAATGTCTCATTCTCTCTCTCTCTCTCCTTCTTTCTATCGTTCATATGCTTTGCGTTAACTCTTTTCTAGAATTGCACTTTTTCTATAAGCTTGAATTGATTTGTGTGAAGGGAGGAGAATAGCCGCAAATCTAATTATTTTTTGATACACCAACGCATTAGGGTTGTTTGATCCACACAGACAATGCTTATGCATGAATTAATAATGATTATTTAAACCTAATCATACCCTTCATTTATAAATAGTCCATTTTTGCATCTATCTGTCTATCTCTTTGTCTCATTTAATGCTTCTATATATGGCAGCTAATTTGAGTATTTGTAAGCTAAAAGAATATCTCTTGATATCTAGATCATTACACTTGTTTGATTCAGAATCCTAAACGGATAGCGCTGGTTTCATTTTCACGATTCTTCCTATCCGTTCAGCATTGAATAGTCAGTTATTCATTAATCGAAATATTAAAGAAGTTTGTAGTTGTGTAGATAATATTCTAGCAAATAATTGACTGATAATAGCTAACTAAGGATTTTCAAGTGGAGAATGGAAGGTAATAATGCAACGAAGAAAAGAAAAAGGCAAAAATGTAAGTTCGATAGGAGATATAAAATTAGCAAGCAGATCAATCGGGACAATCGTTTTCGACGAAAAATGCAAAGAAAAAATTTAAAAATCAGATTGGAAGTTAAGAAATCAAGAGGGAGGGGTTTTTTAGGTTTGGGAATAGAGTAATTCCCACAAGGTAAATTCGAATAAAAAAGAGATATTTTTAGTTAAGCAGATTAGATTGGCAGGATAACATCAAGAGTGGATGAGAAGAGGGGGGGTTATTCAAGCTTGTTTGTGTGATAAGAAATTGTTTTGAAACGCTAGAAATAATAGAAAGATTAAAAGAGGAAAGAAATATGCAAACAAAAGTCGGAATAAAACGGGTGGTAGTATGCTTAAAAACTATTGTTTTGTTTTATTTAATAAATTAACCAGCGCTTTACACAAAAAATATTCGTGCAAAAAGGACAACCAGAACAAGAAAAAGAAGCGATTGAAGAGAACCAATCATGGAAGAAAAATTATCACCCCTCTAGTCATACAAGGACCTCAGAGTTGAGCTCATCAAAGCCACAGCACACACACAGGGAAATTTAACACCACTCGATGTAAGATATACGAGATTTTAAGAAAGGAGGAGATGATCAGGGGGAAAATGCAGGGTGGTTGATTAGCAGGAAGAAAAAACAAATGAGGTTTGAGGGAGAAATATGGTTGGAAGAAGGAATTGAGGACGATAAAAGAATAAAATAGGAGATTGAGAGAAGAAGATAATGACAGGGGGTAATAGATCAGTGGGAATGATATATTGGAGTTAGTGTCTTGCAAGTTTGAAAAGAGGAGTTTTATGGGTAATCTTTATGCTGATTTTACGATTTGCTTGCACAGAAACGTAGGAACAACAAGAGACTTGGGATTCAAAAGGAGTTCTCAGATGAGGTATGTGTGATCTAGGAGAACTTCAAGAAAGTTGAGAAGAAGAAGAATTACCATGACATTAAGTTTATCATTACGTGCCTGCGGAATCACTTCGTGTTCTACAACCTCTAAGATAGTTAGCTGGAGACATTAGTCAATGAGATGTTCTACTGCGAACTCGCAGAAAACGAATACATTATCCACGAAGAAGACAATGCTTCATCGTTCTTCATTTTAGGTAAGTTGTCGAAAGATTGAAGTAGTTATTGGGATATATTGAATTTGAAGGGAATTCTGTGCGTGATTTTGATGTAATTAAAATCTGAATAAACTAACAGAATAAGGGAAGATTTAGATCAGTGTCAAGGACATAGTCAAAAGAGATTTAGTCCCTGGTGAAGGATTCGGTGAGCTTGCTCTTCTTTACAACGCACCACGCAGTGCTTCATGCAAGGCGCTCACGAACTGCTTCTTGTGGGGGATCGATCGAGCTACTTTCCGTCGGGTAGTTGAAGAAATGATTACCAAGGAATATGAGCAAAATAGAAAATTTATCGAAAATCACAAATTCTTCTGTAAATCAAGAACAATAAGAACCTTTTTTCAAATAAACACCTATTCATTTGCTACTTTCATTTAGAGAACTTCACTGAGAACCAGAAGAATTCCGTGGCGGGTGTGCTGATCGACTAAAAATTCTAAAAAGATTAGATTATCGTCAGCGAAAATGACCCTGCTTCATCTTTTTACATTATCAAAGATGGTCAAGTCGGTGTCATGAAAGAAGGAACTGAAGTGAGAGTGTTATCAGCAGGTGATTCATTTGGTGAAACTGCATTGCTATAGGGCACTCAAAAGCGCATGATGTCTATCTAAGCGAAATGTGACGTGAAATGCTTAGCTCTCGGGAGAGATGTGCTGAATAGAATCCTTGGAGATCAAGTTGAAGTGATTATCTACAAGAATATCTCGAAATGGAGTCTTGAGAGGCTCGAAGGATTCCAGTAGCTCACGAAATCCTAAAAGGAAAAGTTTTTAGATGGATTGACGATCACGCATCATGAAAATAATGAAATCATAGCTAAGAAAGGATCGTATCTGAAGGATAACATCATCATCGTGCTAGAAGGATCCCTGCAGGTAATTATTAGCGTTTTGTAAAGGTTCCTGGCTGGGAGAATAACAGAAACAACAATTTATTCTTTTTTGATTGTGTCCACACAGAGAGCAGGTGAAATCATTTCTCAGAAAGGATATGTTATCGGCGACAAAGAGCCATTCTAAGTAAACGACAAAACAACCTTGACGGAGGATTTGGTTATCACAGGAACCCAATGTATCACAGGTAGTGTGAGCTCGGCAAAGTTGCACTAGCTGTTCGGGGAATCTCTGCATGATCTCCTCGAATAGAACAAACAAGTTAAAGCCCAAACTGAGAAAGAAGAATCGAGTCTTAAATCCAAACTAGCTGACCTAAAACTTTCTGATCTTATCTGCCTGAAGAAACTAGGGTTCGGTCAATTTGGTTCAGTGTTCTTAGTTAAAGAGAAGAACAAACCAACGCTCTATGGGCTCAAGTGCGTTTAAAAAGTTTAAGTTGTCGAGCAGAATCTTGAAAAGCACATCTCCGTAAAATAATTCATAAAACAATTATTATTATGTTTTAATATTTTTCCTTTTCCCTCAGAACGAGAAGTAAGTAATGGAGTTCATTAGCTTCCCTTTTGTCATGAAGTTCATGCGATCATTCAGAGACGATAGATGCATCTATTTCTTGCTGGAATTCATCTAAGGTTTGGAATTATTTGATGTGATTAGAGAAATCGGTTTGCTGAGTACTTCTGACTCATAATTCTACATTGGCTCACTGATCCTCGCTTTGGAATACCTCCATTCTAACCACATCATCTATCGAGACATCAAGCCTGAGAATATCATGGTTGACGACAAAGGATACTTGAAACTCATCGACATGGGCACAGCGAAAATCATGAAATCAAAAGTTGGCAATCTCACAAGAACCTTCACGATCATCGGGACACCTCATTACATGGCACCCGAAGTCATTTCAGGGAAAGGCTACAGCTTCCTAGTTGATCTGTGGTCAGTAGGTATATGCCTGTACGAGTTCATGTGTGGGTATGTTCCATTTGCTGAGGATGCAGATGATCCATATGAAATCTACGAAACCATTATCAAAGAAGAAATCAAATTCCCGAACTACATGAAGGACACTGGGGCTAAATAGTTCATGCTATAATTACTGAGCAAGATTCCAGAAATTAGGCTTGGAGGATCCTACAATGCACTTAAGTCGAATACATGGTTCAAGAACTTCGAATGGGTAAAAAAGAAGTGAATTTACTTGATTTGTTCATAACTTTAAATTTATTGTATTATCCTTAGCACATTCTTTTAGAGAAGAAGCTGAAATCACCATGGATTCCACCTGCTGAGAAGCTTATGGGAGAAGACGCTATCAAGGAACATGAGAAGAAAGGCACAAGCATTGAGATTACTCTCCAAAAAGAAAACATCAAGCCATTAGACCCCTCGAAGATCCACAATCCTAAATACGATGTCCACTGGGAAGACATCTTCTGAGAGTGATTCAGTAACTAAAGGGGAAGAAAAACGCAGGTCATTCTTGGAAAAAGCCTTAAACAACTCGCTTCGATTTCTATTTTGAAACCCATATTTTTTGTCTTTGAAAACCTTAAATAAAATAATAATTATGACACCATTAATTTTCACATTGAATAAAAAGACTTGAATCACTGAATTCTTTGGATATTTTTAATCTTTTTTCTGAATGAATTTGCAGATTTGCGTTTAAAAATAGATAAAAGTCTATTGCGGCCTTTTTAAAGGCTGCAATTAGACAATCAACGAGCTCCTCATCAATCAAAGGAAATAAATATTTTTAATCGATTGTTATTCCTAATTAAGATTATTTCTCTTCTCCCTCCCGATCCAAGCCCTTACTTATTTTCTCTTCCAAACATGCTGGAAATCTCCTGCTGAAATATTCACTGACTCAAACAAAAAATAATTAATAAATAATAATAATTATTTACCAGACAAATCCAAAAAAGAAATCCCTTCAAAGAACTTAGTATCTATCTTCTCCTAATATATCCATCTACACACATGTCTGCCGTTGTATACACCCAAGAGAATGTCCCCGAAGACATCGCAAGACGCTTCCCAGGTATTTTCTCGAAATATTCTAAGTCTACTCTTGCATCCACCATCCCTGCCTAGTAAGATCAAGAGAGCTAACCTGCTGAAGCTGTGTCCGCTGGAATCACTCAGCCATTTGCTCCCGTGGCATACTATTAAGTTCCATTACCTGCTTAGACTTTTCTTCAATCTTCCCAAGTAGTTGCAGTATCAAGCCCCCTCGTTTTAGGCAACTCACTTGTACTCAGTGGATCAAGCGCACAAACAGTCGCATACACCTAAGATAATGTCCCTGAAGATATTGCGAAACGCTTCCCAGGCATCAAATTCTCTGCCTCCAAACAATAGCAAGTGCCCTAATAAGAAGAATCTTGATGATTGAACCAGATAAGAGAAAGGGAAACGAGTTATTTCTCTAACTGTTTTTTTCCACAAGCACAAATATTCCCTCCTGACTCCAGTGTGAAGCTGGAGGCTAATACAGACAAACACAAAGGATACAAAGAACACGAAACAAAGGAGAATATTTTCATAAATAGATTATATTTTTTCTGTTGTGCTTAATGTTGTTATCAAAATATCTTAAAATAATCTCTTCCGTTTCAATAATATTGTTGTCCATGCTGCTGCCGATACTCGCAAGCTATCCCCTGAGTAATTCATTGCGCGAATCAGAAAAAGTAAAAGAGAGCTCAGCGGGTGTTAGTATTTGTTAAATCCAAAAGGAAACTAATTAATCTTTCTTTAATGCCACACAAAACGAAGCTTAATAATCCCCAAATATTTTCTCGCAAAATAAAATTTATTTCAATAATTTTCTACTTGCCAAGACCTTCCTTCATTTGAAGCTGACATACTTCTATTCGATCTCTTCTAAGGTAGTAATCGCAAACTTATTTGGCTTCTTTCAAGGGTAGATCCTTAATTTAGCTATGGATAACTGCTTGAGAAGTAGACTATCGACTTTCTTAACATTTATTTGTTTCATTTACGAAATTGAGAAAATAATGAAAGTGAAAGCCAATCATTTAGCGCAATTAAGAGGAATCCCCTTTGGTTATTAATACTTTTCTTATTGCAAACCCAAAATCATTCCTTTAATCTCCCCTTAATAATTAATCTTTTTGTTTATTACTTTCAAACAACCCTCCAAAATGCACCAAATGAGCAATAAATTGTCAAACAGATTACAAGTAATTCCATTTTCTCACACAATCCATGTTTATCTCTTTGATCATTCCTCTATCTTGGTGTTGGCGGCAGTGTTAATAATCCTCTTATCGCACACAGGTCCTATGATAATGTACGTTTGATCTTTGAGATGTTTGACACCTTTGACGAGTCCGCTGTCATCTATTTTTTCAATTCTTGATAATCTACGAGCAACTTTCCTCATGAAATGGATGTTGGATATCGAAGGAGACGATGATATCACACTGCTGTTCCTTCTCTTCAGAGTCAAATTTGAAAGATTTCCGATTTCCTTCTCAGAAGGGATTTTCTCAGAAGATTTCTAAGGAGGAATCTCGTTTAAACATGGAGAAGTCTTTTGGGTGGCTTGCTGAGTAGTTGTATCGTCAGCAGTTGCAGGAGTACTATCAACAGCATGAAGAGAATCTATTGGTTAGTTTGTTTGAGGTTTTTGTTATTATTCTTATTCACTGTGGTGTTGATCCTCAACGGGGTTCTTCTCTGTGATCGACTAATCTTTTTATTCAAGTATTTTGATACCTTCACTGAGTTGATCTAAATCCATATGATTATAAGCATTCGCTTGTGAAGGTCTGAATCTCAGTGGACTCTTTGATTTTTTCTGCAATGTCTCTAAGCTCTTGAAGAACGAAATTAAAATCTACAGATGAGGTAGACCATTTTCATAATCCAAAATAAATGGCTTGTCGACAAACATATCATATCCATCACGACCTTTAGATAAAAACCACTTTGTCGCTGTGGAATAAGAATGTTCTAACTCTAGTGTATTTCCTGATATTGTCACAGATGAAGCATCAACTCTGCTCCCAGCTGGTTTTGACCCATCGAAAGAGAAAAATATATTTGACAAAAGCGGAAATCTCCCATCGAATGCCGGCCACTAGCTCACTCCATTTTCTAACGCTGCTAGGACATCCTTCCCGGTTAACTCCTGAACAACGATGATATCAGGAAAAGGCAAGGCTTTGTTGAGCAACTGCAGGTTTATCTCTCCAGCAGGGAAAATGCAGTCTGACCGAACAGTTCCAGAGTTAAATATCGCAATATCAGCCTAAACTTCTTTTCGGATAACATCTGCATAGAAATTCCCGAAATTCGTTTCTTCAGTCCTCAGAATCGAAAATCTCGTATCCAAAGGTTCAGAAGTGTATCCCACGACTTTTTCCATTTCTTTGGCTTACTTTTGCACATAGAAATCCACATGTTCCTTCATTTCTTGATCTTCTTCAACAGCGCTGTTGACTTCAAATAACTCCACATGGATCTTAAATTTATCCTTGATTATGAACGTTTTCTGTGATTTCAGTGTCTCTCTCTCTTCAGCAGACAGATTCGAGTAGTTTCCTTAAGATATCTTGAGAGTTTGATAATTCTTAAAATCTGTTCCGCTCTTCACAAACAAAGATTAATTTATCTACTCCAAGTGTACAATGTGATCATGCCCACCGAGAATCAAATCAATCTCGGGGACGGCAGCTGCAAGTTTTCTGTCATTTGGCACTCTCATATGCGTCAATGCAATGATTAAATCGCAGTCATGTTCTCTCTTCAGCAATTCCGCGAGAGTTCTACCACTGTCAATAAAATCCTCATACCTAACAATCGACATGTCAATCTCCGTAATTGCATGCAACCAATCTCCTTCTGCTAAGCCGATTATCCCCATCTTAATCCCGCTTCTTTCCTCGATATAATAAGCATGGTTATTCGCTAAAATTGCTTGTGTTTTGACATTGAAAATGTTACTGCATAACCATGGAAAATTGCACTTTCTGAACAGATTCTCAATATCGTCCAATCCAAAGTCAAACTCATGATTTCCAACACAAGCTACATCCACACCGCACGCGTTAATAGGCGCAATCATTTGTTCTCCTTTGTAAAGCACAGACAAAGTGGAGGGACTGAATAAATCCCCACTGAAAAAAATTATCCCGTTGTTTTCGTTTTCTTTTTTGAATCTCTTGCATTCGGTAACAAACCTACTCGCACCTCCAACAGGCTCTTAATTGCTCGCTTCGATTTCATAAACATCGTTGAAGTGGAATATCTTTAGTTCTCTTTCTGCGTTGTTAGTACTTTCGACTGTGTTCATCTTGTGTTCTTCCATTTTTTGTAGCTTTCTCTCTCTTTTCTTTTTTTAACTCCTTGATTTCTATCTTATCTAACTATCTATCTCCCTTTTTAATTTATTTTAGTTTCTTCAAAAGCCTCGCATTGCTGGCTTGATTTTTCGATCTAGTATACGAAATTCAAAAAGAAATATGCATAATCTGGTTAGTTTTCCTTGTGCGTTTGTCAGTGTCTTCAAAAATCTGGACATTAACCAAACGAAGAGAGGAATCATTTAAAGATATCACACAGCCTTTAACAAATGAATATTCCTATCAATCTTTTTTTCTTTCTCTTCTGTCATTTAAACTTTTTATTCCAGAGATTCATAGTTATTTTTAAACCAAATGAAGAGTTTCTTGTTTTATCCAAAGTCCAGAATTTCCTCTCTTTTCTGCGTAAGCTTTCTCAGAATTTGCATTCAGTATGCTCAATTCATTTCAAATTAGGAAAATAAAAGAGACAAGAAGAAAACAAATAAAGTTTTTTCATAATCACCCCCTCCTCCTTCCTACTTCTTGTTCAATTTCGTTTTTATTTAATGAAAAAACAATTATCTTCTTGGAACACTGGAATGTGATGAAACTCTAAATTAGTTGGGCTTCTCTCCTTAAGTCCTAGATAATTATTACATGAATAAGTGTGGGAATGTTGAAAGATGTCCTTGGGGGGGAAATACAAATAGAATGCAGAGTGTAGGTGTATTATGCAAGCACTTGAATTAGCCGAATAAAAATAAAAAGTTTCTGTAATCATTTAGATTTATTTGCTTTTTTTTTTAGTAATATTTGACATTCAAAAAGGACATACACAAGAAACAGAGGAAAAGATCGATATCTTCGATATTGGTGCTACTGTGCTGCGTGGATACTACTACTGCTGGTTACTTTTGTGACGATACAAAATAGACACAAAAAAGAACAACGACACAAACACACAACTCAAGCAAAATAGGACAACAAAACAACGAAAAAGCGGGGAAGTTTTTGGAATACCATTATTAGCAGAATAATAACAACACAGATTAGATAAAAACTCCAAGCCATTTGACATAAATATCTTCTAAACCACTCAAAGGATGAAAACAAACCTCGTAGGTGGGAGTCCTCCCATGGCCAATGCATCGATTCACTCGCTGAGAAAAATCAGAGATACAAAATACTTCGCAGATCAGCGTGGATATGAAACTGATTACCTCAAAGTAAGCAAAAGGCATATTCAGAGAAATCATTACTTGAAAGATGAATTTTCTAATCTGATTATCGTTCAGAGGAAGACTACAAAGGATCGAGAACTCAAATCGAAAGTCAGCAGATTAGATGAAGATGTGAAGGCTTATTTGAAGCAAACTGGAGCTGTCTCAGCAGCTGCAGTTACCCTCACAGATGCCGATGCAAGCAATCTCGATTATGCTTCTGAAGTTGAGTCAAAAATCAAGAGACTTTAGGCAAAGCATCTAGCTAATTCGCCTGTGTTTGAGAAGCTACTCGCGAGCTCACATAAAGATTTGATGCGGATTCATTCGGGCACAGCATCAGCGAAGTCAACAAATAATGAATTTTCTTCAGTCGAGGTACTTAATTTGCAGTAATCACATCAGCCACAACAAGCAGCTTAAACTAGATACTCCTCATCAGCGTTAACAATTGCTGGAACGCCTTACAAAAGCCCTCAGTTTCAATCCAAATAAAGTAACTTACATTGCAAAAAACAAGAAAAATGCCAAAGAAAACCCCTTTATTTGAAAGAAATTCCCCCCTTTGTTTGCCTTCTTAACAATTTCTTAACAACGCAGATGTCAGCGGAAGGTGTCTTCACGTGGAAGGCCGCTGGGATCAGAGCAACAGCATGCAGGAAGACACAGTGATTGCGCGAATTCTCGAATCAAGCTTCGAGAATACTAACATCGACAGTAATCCCGCTGAGTAGCGATAACAACGGCGACGACAAAAGCAAGACGATAAGCCCAATCAGCAGGATCTAAACCAAGACAGCATCGAGGATCTCATGGACGTTGACGAAAGTGAATGCGAGTCCAGAAAAGCACACAAAAGCAAACCACACACAAATTATCTTGATTCTGCTTCCCACAGCAAACACTAGTATTTATCCCCTCGAAGATAAATTTATCTATCCCCGCAGCATCAAAACATCAACAGTCCTTCCATTAAAACAACCACAGCGAACAGCAACAGCGCTAAGAGCTCACATCATCAGCATCACCACCATCATCAGCATCATAACTCTGGGTAATCGAACCCACCAGTAAACTAACCATCGCTGAAGACATCAACACCGACAAGCCATTTTATCAACACAAATAGTCCTAATGCTCACTATCTCAAACCGAATCTAGCTGCTCCGGGAAATGCTACGAGCAATTATGTGTCGAATCTAGCGAATTCTAGCAATAGTAACATGAATTTAATCAACAGGACTGCAACTTAGACTCCGAACTAGCAAAGGAATGCAGTGAATGTCGGTAGCTTTAATTCGTTTGCTGTGAATAGCTTCAACAATAATAATTTGATCTCGATGAATAATATGAGCAACGCAAGTAACAGCAGCTTAGCACAGAATGGAAGTAATGTTAGGAATAAAATCAGTAGCTTGCTGATTTAGAATAATAATAATAATAATAACAACAACAGCAATTAGATTCAAAGCACTACGAGTCATCATCATAGGCAGCACAACAGAATACCCAATTAATCATCATAGCAACAATAACAACAACAGCAACAGCATGCTAGAGTTATGCCATAAGATCTGCTAACTGGAAATAACCACATTCAATTTGATTCTAAGCAGCATAACAACGTTGATGATAATAATTCGCTTGCTGCTGGCTATTCTTAGAGCTACAACTACAACAGCAATACTCGTAAGGATAGCTAGTTCTCATTCTAGAATACTTCATCCTTAGTTTAATAGTAACCACAACAGTAACCTGAAATAATCACCTCCCCTCCTCCCGTTCAATCTCAGCCAGGTAGTAATAAATCCATTGTGGAATAGTATTTCCTAAGCGAGATCGAGAAGCAAAACGATCTCGTCTAGCAATAACAAAGATAGATTGTACTCTACTAGCAGCAGCTGCAACAGTAGACTATTGAGTTCTAACTCTTCCTCCAAGAGCAGCAGCTACTGCAAGCGAGACAGCAGTTACTACAGTAGCAGTAGCAGTAACAGCAGAAGTAGTTGCTGATCAGCTCGCAGGTAGGATTAAATAATCAGAATGGATTATTATTCTCATAATTCCAAGGTAACTAATAGTAGCAGCAACCATAATAGCCGACACCTATCGTTATCAATAATAATATTTCCAAAGACCATTTCTTGCCGCAGACATAGCAGCAGCAACAATATCAGTAGCAATTGTAGCAAGCATAATAGTTTAGTCAGCAGCAATAGCAGCTGCAATAAGCTGCATAACAATAGCAGTAGTTCTCCTTCATGCAGGGAAACCAATCGAACAGAGCTGACTTGACGAATATGCCATAGGAAGGATCCTAGCAATAATAATATGAATAGAATGATAAATACAAGCAATCTTCTTAATACTAAGCTTCTCGAAGTGGTTCACAGCACAACAAAGAACTGCAGCTGTTGAATGACTAGTCTTCTCGCAGCAATCGCTTAGAAGAGTTCTAATCTTCTGAGAAAGCAAACTCAAACAACAACAATAACAATTAATAATCCTTTGCTAGTTCGTTTGCTTACAATCCTTCGAATCGTGCTGGATCATCCTAGCGACGTAAATGGGATGTCAGTCAGCGAGCAGGCACAGCATCGGAGAGTATGGATGACGATGCACTATCGTGCAGATCCAAAGAAGGAAAGATGGCAAATATGATGATGAATGTGCTGCCTCCATCGCTGCTGCAGAACCCAGTGAAGAAGCCAGTGAAGTTCGAGATCTTCTGGGAGAAAGATGAGATCGATCATGAGATGAAGGAGAAAGAAGAAAAAGAACGAAAGGAGAGAGAAGAAGCAGAAAGACATTTGCATGCTGCTACTGCTGCTGCCGCTGCTGGGATGTGTAAGCAAACATATTTTAGCATAGGCTTTTTACATGTTTGTTACAAAGATTGTCAGAGTTATTATTATCTTTTCTTTTGTTTTGTGTTACGGTAGAGAGCACTCAAGGTTAGGCTGCAGCTAATGGGAAGCTTCAAGATATCTTTTCAGCGAAGAAGAATGAATTGCAAAAGAGATTAGACAACGAGAAGCTATCGCATTAACAAGTTAGTTCTTAGAGAAATGCGTAGGATCTCTCCAAAGAAGATCTGCTGGAAATCAGAAGATAATTCCTCAAGCCGAAAACACATGCTGGAAATCATATTAATGCTAGTCCAAGCAAGGGTAATAGTAATAGTAATGCTAATAATAACTCTACTGCGAATGGTCCAACCTTAAACATTAATAATAACAAGAATAGTAGCGATAACAGCCAAGCACTCACAGGCAGCAATATAATTACCATAAATGCTGATAGCAAAAATAATAACAACAACACTACGATGACGCTGAATGCAACTGCAGCAGTAACAGCAACAGCACCCGCAGCAAGTATGAGCAATCACAACTAGAACCTAGGTTGGACATAACAGCAATAATAGCAACAACAACATCTTAGTAATCAAAGCTTGAACAATGTTAATTTAGAGAATAATGCATCTGGTTAGCTTAATACTAATAGTAGTAATCAATAGGATTGGAGAACTAATCAATAGTAATAGTAATCATAATACACATCATCTGAGATAATCAACAATCATACTAGTCTTCCGTTGAACAACAACTATAACTTCAGTAACAGCAACACTATGACTACTCTTTCCGTTGGCTTCAACAGTGGCAGTGCATACACAAACAGCTTTAATAATAACAATATCATTAGTTAACCTTCCCTTCCTCCTGCTAGCATGGCAAAGAATGCTGTCCCTTCATAAATCTAGCAATTCCCAGCAGCATCATAGCCAAACTCACTTTAACTACAACAACAGTAACCTTAGATTTACTCATAACCTCCTTCTGCGTTTCTTTAAAACCCCAGCTCATATGCTCCTCTTTCCCAGCAACCAGTGTTTTAAACATATGTAAACCCACTGCTATACCCTTCCCACTCTCCTATCTCCCATCCGTGAGTCTTCTTTACCAAACAGAAACTAATAAACTCGCTCATGTGTCCACACATCATCCCTCAGCTAGTTTATTTTACTTTATCCTCTAATATGAGACAGCAATCATTTTTAAATCGTCTAATCCAACCAAACTTATATTTCTCTCTTTTAGCTTGATTTTGTGTTTAAATCTACTTAAATCTTGATCTATTGCGTTGGTTACCATCATCCTGCTTTTTGTTCCAATCTATCTATCTATCTCTCTCTCTCAAGGGATGTCATCTAATATCACAACAACTCATGCAAGCATCATCTACTGCTCTTTGTAAAATAATCTTTATCCTCCTTTTTACTTGTTGTGTGTTCGTCCAAAGTTATGAGAATCATCTACAATGTTGTGATATCAAACAACCCAAACAATCACCATATCCCCCATCCCCCTGATATGATAATAAAGATAAAATGTGATCTTGTATTTTAATACATTGAGCTTGCATTATTGCAATAAACAAAAACAATTTGATTCCTTTTTGTGGGAGGAACAAACAACTAAAATTATTAATCAGAAATAGAGGATTGTTAGTTACATGTATGAAGAAAATAATACAATTAAGACACTGGATTTCACATCATATGACTTATGCTAGAAAAATTACTAAGGTTTTGATTTTCTTTTCAGAAGATCGTGCAGCACACAGAGTCATTATTTTTTACAACAGGTGTGGAATTCGTTTGCTATTGGTACGCTTCCTCCTGCTTGTTCTAGGATCCAAATTATTGGACTAAGGCAGGCTATTGTTGCTGAATAAACCCTACTATTGGATTTGGAGCAACAACCTGTACTTATTGTACTTATGGTTATTCTTAAGCTTTCTAAATTTACTGCACCTCCTGTATGACCACATGCTGCTCCTGATGTTTTGATTTCTATTAGTGCATCTCAGCATTTGTGGCTGGTGATTCTTTGGAGACATTTTCTTTTTCACTTTTCATGCCCTTTTTCTATTGCGATTGCTCAGTCTGTTCGTACTAGACCTCATGGGAAACTTACCCATGAGCAGCAGCTGCAGCAGTGTAAGCAGAGATTTCAACTTGGATATTTACATTTTTTTGCTCCTCTTTCTTGTTGAGTTCTTCTTCATCTGAGTCATTAGCACCAAGGGATGTATTGCCTCCAAGTGGAGTTAGTCTGTTGATGATTTCTTATTTCTAGTAGGATTATGCTATTTTGTTAGAAAGCAGCCCATCTAAGATAGAAATTTGAGTCTTTTTATCGGCAATAGCTAGGAACTTATCGAGTTCTTCGATGTCGTTGCACTCGTACTTGAAGTAGATACTGTAAGCAGCAATTGCTTGTGTATTGAGATTAGCTTCAAGGAAAGCTGATCCAGCGTATTAGTTGTACCCATTTGAACCGGGGTTCAATGTTGCTAGATTCATATAGAATTCACCTACATTTTTTTAGTTATTTGGCTGGCAACGCAAGGAATCCATTCTCATTCTGTACAGATCAAGATTGTAAGGACATACGCCACCCATAGCTTTGATCGCTGCGACAATCTTAACATCAGCCTCAGCCCATTTTTCTTCTCCAAACAGCGGTACAATAGCATCACGTTAGGCATTGGATTCTGCTCTTATCTTGAAGAACTTTTCTAAGTCTTCTCTGATCGCAGCATCCTTGAGAGATGCCTTCCTCTAATCGAACATAGTCTTAGCTTCATCTTCTCTGAAATCATAATGCGTCAAGAAAACAGCTTCCCGAAAGATGGATTCATTGTTGAGGTCTTTTTGCTGAGCCTGAGCAATCAACTAGTTGGACTCTTCTTAGTTCTAGAACAAATACGCAGTGAGCATGGCGATCTAGCAGATTTGCTCTCCAGTCAACGAAGGGGAGTTCTTAATTCCCGCGCACAGTTCTTTCAGTTTTTCTGTATGGTCACTGGGCACACCATGTTGATCCTTGTATTTGGAGATCTCCCGAATCTTCGTGAAAAACTCAGTCAAGTTATTCTTTTTGCCAGCACGAATGGCGGCTTTACTTACTGCTCTCTGCATTTGCTAAGATAAATATTTGGTAAAAATATTTAGAAATCTTTGAGGTAGAATCGCAGGTTTTAAGTCTTCAGCTACTGCTGATAATTTCTTAATTATCCGCTTCAAGTTTTTCGCACACGAACACGCACACATATCTAAATTAATTCTCCTTTTTGTCATCACAGTATATTTGTTAAACATCCAAACAATCGATCCTAATTCGTTGAAATGTATGCTGATTTAGAAAAGTGGTAGAATCCCTCAAGAAAGGTTAGGGTCCTTGTGTAGGTGAGCGTAAAGCAATCGCACATCGGAGTAACAGAACTACTAAACACAAGTAAGCAAGAAGAGTGTTCATGAACAAAGCAAGTTCAGTTGGTTTTACTTGAGAAAAATTGAGCAAAGAGTTTGATTTTTGTGCTATTTTAAGGGAAAATAACAATAATTTTCTGGCTTATCATCTCAAAAATAGGAAGGGAAACAATCAAAATAAATAAATTCTAATTGAACTCACAGAATAAATCTATCATTCGAAATAAACCTCACAGTTGTAAACAAATCAAAATAAAATGCACCCCACAAATCATAAAAATACTTCAGGGAACAATTCACTAACATCAACTTGATATCAATCAAAAAGTTACATTTACAGAAGATAATCAAAACTAAATTTTAAAGAAATAACAAAGACCAGCGAAAAATGAATGCGGAAAAATAAAAGATTTTCATAGTAGCAAAGACACTTCAAAAAGACAACAACAAGTGATTGAAAGCCATCAAAAAAAGAAGTTCCTTGCTAAACTTGTTACTTTTGAATGTCCTTGAATGGGATTATGTAAGTTTAATAAATCAAGCATGTTGAATTCATAATTTATCACTGATGATTGCCTAAAATGATTGGAAACTACAATGATCGAATGCGCAATGCTACTATTCTATGTTTCTGCTACTCGCTTGAAAATACTAATTGTTTCAAAGTTAGGTTCAGTTTGATGATGAAGTAGAATCGTTCAAGGAAGGCTAGGAATATTGAGTTGATGGGCTTGAAGAATAGATGAATGAATCTCAGCAACAAAACTCACAAAGCTCAGCAGACAAGAAGAACAATCATGGTAAAAGAAATCCTGCTGATAACGCTGAGAAGCACAAGCCAGCAAAAGGTGATTGGCATTTTAGATTTGTCTGTTTGAGATCTTTATGATGTAAAAGGTGTATTTCTCAAAGTGGATCTCTCTCTCATCTATTGAAATTGATGATCCTTAGAATTTAGTATTTGATTTGGGTTATTAAATCTTTTTACTGGAAAAACAAAAACAATAAACTTGAGAGTTTTTATCCAAGTCAGAAATATTTTGTTCTCCTCCTTTGAAGGAGTGCAAATTGTTCTTCGAAAGAAGATATTATGTAATATTTGAGTTAAAGAGAGAGCAGAATTCAATAGTTCCTCATATTGGACACAAATGACACTATGAAGAAATGAACAATGTTTAAAAAAAGAAGATCACTATGAGCAAAGGTAGTCAAACAAAACCAAGGGGATATTTTTCACTCACAAATGCTTTTGAGCAGCCTTTTCTTAAGCTGCTAATTGCTCTTTCTTTCTGGCAGCATCGTTGGCAGCTCTAATCGGATCTGGGTAAAGACCTTCTCTGATTTCAGGTAGCATCTCTTGGAAAGCGAAGTTAATGCGTGTGTCGATGGTATTCGAGCAGATAATCTTTCCATCGTAGCAACTCAGCACAATTCCACCTAGTCTAAAGGAGGAAAAACGTATAAATGAAGGTCAAAATAGCAATGATACTACTGAAATGATCATATTTGTTGTTTGTTGTTCTTACAAGCCTTTGTTCTTGTCATCAAGGAAATGATCTTTATTGAGTTTAATTTGAGAATCGATGGTGCGCTTGGTTTCTTTAAGCAAGAGAGCGTTAAAATCGTTTTAGCAATCTTTCAGCAGAGTCTCAATCAAAGGCACATCTTGCTTGATGCACATCAACTCCACGACTGGCTCCATAAGTTTTATCATTGCCTGAAAATGTGACCAACATATTATGAATATTATTTTCCTTAAAAACACTCCCCTCCTCTCTTTTCAACTACCTTTGCCAAACTGCAAAGAAATATCCCTCCTTTTATCTTACTTGAATGATAAGACTCTTGAGTAATTTTTTGTATTCGTCTTTGTCTTGTAGTTTTTTCTAAAGTGCAGCTCGAATATCAACTTTGAGGTTGTCGAGTAAACCGAATCTCTTGCTCATGTGCGCTAATCTGAGATCATTGAAGAGCCTGGATTTTTCAATTTTCTTATCACTCATGTACTTGGAGCGATCAAGTTAATTCTTCTCAGTGACTTTCTCCTTCTCAGTAGAGAGAATCTTCTTGTACTCCGCATCATACACTTCCTTTGCCTAGCTGGCTAGCTTATCGGACTCAAAACTGCTCTTGTATTTGATAGCTGCTACCATAGCATTGAGTCTCTCTTAGGGGTCGAACGCTTCTTCCATTGATAAATAATTCCTTTTGATTTCTCTATCTCTTTCTTTTTTTCTAAATTCTTGGCACAATTAATATGGATAATAACTTTATTCTTGTTTTATTGCTGCACAAGAAATTTATTTTTATTCATAGTCTTTTTTCTCTCTTTCTCTTTCTTTGATTCTCCCAGATTTATCCGTGATAATCATCAAATTAGTGATTGTTTGCTTGGGAAATATCCTTGAATAATGTAGGATGCTAAGCACTTCTATTATTATAAAACATTGAAAAGCCAAATTCTTGTAACAGTAGGATTCACAGAAGAAGAAAAAAGGCAATAGTTTTCTTCATTTTCAGAACAAATATATGTAATATCCCCTTCTCCACTCTTTCCCTCCTTGACCATTTAATTTTGCATGAAATAACCATATTAGCATACACATCTCTTATTTCTATCAATTTGATAGTACTTTACTGCTTAATACTTTAATTCTCCCACCTCTCTTGCAAGGCTAAACAGTAGTTTCGCTTTTTTAATTTCCTTACTTACAGCCACCACAAAAAGGCTTTCACACTTGCCAAAAGATTCAGAAATATCAGCAGCATCAAATAAACGGTGAGTTTTATTAATTTGTCAGCTTTTCTGCTTTTTTATTATCTCAACAACGAACATGATCAACGCGGAGAATTTCCAAGAACAACAACCACAACCTCAGATCGACAGGTAACAGGAAAGTGTTTGTTTTCGCTTGTGATAACAATAAATACTCCATTTAAATGCTGTTTCTAAATGATTTTGTATGTTGTTTGTCTTCTAAGCCCTAATACATTAGCGGCTATGCGGTCATTGGGTTATTCATAGAATGACTTAGTTAAGTCGACTAGAGAAGAAATTCGAGCAAAAGAGAAAGATAAACTAACGAGAATAGCCAAAGGAAGAGAGACAGAGTATTTAGATTTAACAGTGAATCACACTGAACAGTAGCGATAGCATCGCATTGAATAGCTAAAAGAAGTATGCTATGATAATAGAATTATCCCAAAAATTATAAATGAATATAATAATGATGATGATTATTACGCATGGCAACTAATTTATGTGAAAATTATCTTTTTTGTAAGCTGCGGAAGGAGCTAATCGATGCTGCTTTGAAGAGGGAGCATTATAAATCAACGCAAGTAAGAGCCGCAATTAGGGGGGACTTACATTTTGTATTTTTATATTTCTTTTTCCTTCTATTCAGCACTAAAGTGTATCAGTTTAGTCAGTAGCTTTTAACAAAGAGGAGTTCTTGAAAAGAGAACAATCAAAGATCGAAAAGCTCAAAGAGAGGCAGTCAAAGTAAGTTGAAGCCTTCATGAGGCACTAGGCTTACGCAGAAGATCTAAGGAGAGTAACAAAATCATCTAGAAATAATTGATTTTTGTTTTTGTTTATTTGTGTTAATACTTTTTGCTTGATTCATCTCAGCGAGACCAAGAGAAAATGGAGAAGATTAAGCACTTAGAAGACATGAAAAAGCTTATGCTAAAGACGAAACAGGAAGAGTCAGAGGAAGCTAGAAAGGTAAGAGAACTCAAAGCTGTTGAGGATGCAAGAAGAAAATAAGAAGAATCTGATTTGGCAGTGAAAAAATATGAAGAAAAGTAAGGGAAGATTGAAGTAAAGCTGCAGTAGAAGCAGGTAGAAAATGAAGAAAAAAGAGCTAAAAATTAAGAAGAGAGGGAGATGGCGGAGAAGAAAATTGCGCTGAAAATGGAAGAACAAGCACAAAAACTCTAAGAAATGTTTTAGGTTAAATTTAGTGATTGAAAAGATAGGGAGGTAGTAAAATTGCTTTTTTTTTCTTCACTAGACCTTCCAGAAAAAGGAAGAATATAACCAGAAGAAGAAAAGGGAATATGATTAGAAGCTAGAAGAGAACTTTCAGAAGAGAAGAGCAGCATCCGAGTAGAAGCATTTTCAAATCAATGAATAAATCGTAAATAGCAAGAAGTTAATATTTATTTGTGCATTTTCGGACTCTCTTTGTTTTTTGCGTGTCAAGACTTACCAGCAGATGATCGAGGAAGAGCGCAAAGAGCGTTTAGAAAAAAATTACAATGCAAAACTAGCTCATCTTCGAGAGGTCACAGAAAATCAGCAGACAGTCCGAATCCACGAAAGTCTCAAACGATAATCACAAATCGATAAAGTCAAATCGTAGTTCAGAGAATCCTTAACAAATCTAGCTATCGAGAGACAAAGTATTGACAATAATGTCAAGGAGATGCTCTTAAAAGCAGAAAGTAACAGAAGTGCTAAATATCAATAATAGTAGTTGAAATGGTATGGGAAAACATTAAAATTGCAGGAAACCTTAGAGAATGTCAAAAGAAAAGAAAACGCATTAGAGAGCACAAGATAATTAACGCTGGTTAAGATCTTAGAGAGAAATGCGAAGGAGGAATAGATCTAGCGGGAAAAGAGGGAAGTAGAGAAGGTTAAAGCGAAGATTCGTGCTGATAATGCAAGGGAATAGATAGAATTAAGAAGTTAATTTGTGAAAATCGAACAAGGGAAAGAAGTATTGGATGGCTCTAAGATGGAGAAATCGTTTTTAACAACAGAGGCAGGAGGGAAATAGAATAAGAAAACGGAGGATCTGAATAATGAATCGTTTTAATAGTAATAATCGTAATACAGGGCAACATTCTCTTCAGCCAGATATTCAGGACATTAAAGTGCAGAGAATCTAGCAAAGAGCAGTTATCCAAGGAAGAACAACAGCTAAAGCTTTCATCAAGGCAATAACAACAATAAAAGTACTAATCAGCTCATTCTGGAGTCGAAAGATAACACTTTGCGCAGTAGTAATTCGTTAAGTTAAAGTAACAGCAAGTCGTCTTAGATTGCTAAAAACAATTTGTAGTCTTTGGTCTTGAAGTAGAAGCAATTGTAGCTCTCAGGGACTTAATCGTTTGTGAACAAGAATGTTTTCTAAATTGATGTTCGATCATCGGAGAATCTGAGAGAAAAACCGAAGAAGAAACTTGATTACAGTTCAAACAAATTCATTAAGTCAGTTTTGTCGGAGAATTACATGGAATCGGTCTCCATGAACTAGAAGATTGTGATTTAAGATCTGCATATTTTGCTCAACAGCAAAGTACTCACGAAGGTAAGAAAGAGTTGTAGATAAAGAGATGTGTGTGTGTTTATTTGCTGCTGTGATTTATCGAATAGATGGGGACAGCTGAATCTCTTCAAGATGAAGGCAAACTAGAACGAATGGCAAGTGACCTGAAGCTGCTTTATAAGTAAAATGCAGTTTGATTTTGAGTTTAAAATAATTGCTATTTCGAGATGCCAAAGTAACTCTTTTACCCTTTTTTGCTTTGTTTTCCAGTAAACAAGAAACATAGGTCCAACGTATTCATGAGTTATATTCCCTTTAGATTTCTCAAGTTGAAAGCTGAGTGTTGCTTGGTGGGTGCTTCACTTCTGAATTTTGTTACTGTTTGACATACATCCAAGAAATAATTGGATTTTTCTGCAAACAAAACTGTTGTGCTTAACAGTTTAATGTATTCCTTCTTGCTTAAATGTTTAGTTTCAAATACTTCAAACCTCCAATGACTATTATGCTCAACAAACAAAATACATAATCATACCTTTTACTATTCATTTTGTGCATGTATTGAGAGTTTTGGATTACAATATTGGAAAACGCTCATAATTAAACTGCAAAATGAAAAAAATAACATAAAAGAATAAACAAAAAGCACCTTATGTAAGTACGATTAATTGTTTTTAACTTCTCTTTGGTTTAGTATTAACATTTGGAGAAGAAGAGAAAGAATATCGAGAGAATTTATCTGATGTGAAGAAATTATATTCTCACACAGTGCAAATTTTTTCAGAATCATCAAGAAGCTGGACAGCATGCTTCTAAGAACCGAATGAATACATGTGCTTATGCTGGTTGGAAATCGTATTTTGTTAGGATCACTGCTCTGAGACAATTCATCCAGAATAAGAAGTGACTGTGTAGCACTCCATCGTAAGGCATAGCGACTGCGAAATCAAATACAGAGAAAATATCATGTTCAGCGAGAAGGAATTTCAAGTAATATTTCAGGAACTTCATGTCAGTGAGTTTAGCTCGCTGCGATTCTGGGAAGAAATCAGCTGCGCCATAGTGGATAGCAGCTTTCACTTCTAATTCCAGTTATTCAATGAGTCCATCAATGTCTTCGAAAGTATCGAAATGCCCGAAGATCCCTTGTTTGAATCCAAGCCTCAGACGAACTTTTGTGAATTTATAGTGAAGATCTCGGAGTATTAGATTCAGTGTGAACCTGTCATTTTGCAGAGCTCGAAGTGTGAATGCTTCAATATAATCGAGAAGTTTCCTTGATAATGTCTGAGCAAGTAGCGGTTAGCAGATAGCACGGATCTTCGGTGGTTTAGGCGCTGAATCACTCTCAACGTCGGAGTAAAAATAATCAAAAATCTACGCAAGTAAATTACTCAGGAACTTATTCGTCAGCTTATTCGGCATAAACAACTCCACGAACTGCTCGCAACTCATGAGTCCCTTCATAATCGTGTCTCGAATTTCTCCATCCGCTAATACTTTCACAGGAAACATGTACCGCCTCACGGATTCGATTTTCTAAATCACTCCGAGAGATAATTCCTAGCTGAGTTCCGGGAAAATCTTCTTGATTTTGTTTCCTGTGAGCAGTGAGAACGTTTCGCGCTTTGCAAAGTAAAAATCAATGAAAGTGAACTCCTGCGTTTTCGAGAATTATCGCAAGTTTCTCAAAAACAACTGTTAATCATCGCAGAGCAGCGCACATATCCCTGGGATGATCCTTCTGTGAATGACTTCATAACTCCATTCAAACCCTATGGGCAGCATCGGTAAATGCGATGAAACCCGCCTCAAGACTGCAGTGATAAGTTTTCTAACTTTATCCGCACCTCCAAGCATTTTCACCATGCCAGAATAAAGCACGTGGACTTTCGTATTGATCTCGTAGATGTATCTGAACCTCTCCACTTCAGCTTCGTTCATTTCAGTTTTCCTTAGCTCAGTCTCTAGAGCCTTCCCGATGCTCGCAGACATCCCCGCATCGAAATGGCGCATTCCACGAAGCTCAAAATCATGGCCATCAGGCTTAGTATTTTCCTGATTATTATTGAGGTTGTTGTTACTTAGGGAATTCGCTGAACCTGTATTGCTACTACTAGCAGTCTCCCTGAGATCATCGATGCATGCAGAATATAATTCCATGACAGCTGAGTGGTACTCTGCAACAGATGGTATGGTTTAGCCACTCCCATTGTTGCTGGAAGTCTACCCATTTTAACCAACTTCACCACCAACATCACCACCATCGAGTTCTTACTTCTTAGCATTGAGCTTCATAGCTTAGAGTTTCTTGGCAATCTAATCTTTGATGACAGATTTAACTCCTTGTTTGACTTTATCCCTGACTTCTTCGAGTTTCTACGCAATTATCAAATCTTATTCTCTTTGTTTCTCTTGCCGTTTTTGTTCTTCGGAGATTTCTTCAACCACCACAACAGGCTATTCTTCTTCCTTTCGTTTTGGCTTAGATTTATTGTTTTTCTTAGCAAATTTGTTTGTTGTAGTTGTACCAGAGCCACTTTATGCAGCAGCAGAAGCAGCAGCAGCAGCTGTTGGGGATATTATTGTTTTCTTTACTGGTTGCTATTATTGCTGTTTCATTGGAGTCTTCGCAATATTATTTGTATTATTACCAGCTGAAGAGTTGTTGTTATTGGTATTATTCTAAACATACGAATTATTATTACTATTTTGATTTATTCCCCCGTTATTGCTAGCAGTGCTATTAGCATTATTGCTGCTTATTTTACCTTTATTCGGCGAGTTAACAATGCTCCTGGACGACGATTACTGTTGCTATGTCTGAATAGTCAACTATTTTGCATTACTCTAAGCTTTACTAGGCAGCTATGCGGAACCTGGATTATTACTAGCAAACGATTGTTTCTTCTATTAGGAGGTCTAAACGCTTAGTCTATTGATAGTCTTATCTCTTAGAACCTTCAAGGAATCGAAGTCAATCACTTTCTTCATCACAAAACCACCTTCCTCGTTGTTGTCATCTTCTTGCTTTTACTCTGCTTCTTGCTGTCCGATAGATGAAGAAGGCTCAGTGTCTTGGGCTTGACTCACAGATATTGAAATCCGCTAGATTGGCTATGATGGTTATTATGAGAGCACCAAAGACGAAGAAGGAGAAGATGAGGGGGTCGGGGGCTATTATGGGTTTTGTTGTTACTATTGCTGAAATTTTTAGGACGACTACTGTTAAAGTTAAGGCTATTCAGACTATGCCATCTATTTCCCATTATTCTGATCTTCCTTTTGTATTTTTGGATTGCTCTCTTTCATCTTATCTCCACCAGCTATTTCTTTAACCTAAGAATCGCCCATCTTTTTTACTTTATCTCCCTCTACCAATTCCCCTTCTTTCCCTTATTTTTAACTAACCACTACAGTAACCTTCTCCTTATCCTTATACTAGCCTTGTTTAGACATAACTCCATCATTTTTTCCTTCGATAACTCTATTTGCATCTACAAACTTCTATTTCGTCTCCTCAGCTGGAATAATCAAAATAATCGGCTGTGGTAAACTTTCCACTTATCCAGTCACATCTGCATGTTCCTTCATCTCTCCTCCTGATTCCATTGGAAGAATATTAATAGAGATAATACCAGCAGCAGTATGTTCTTGAGCTTTCAGTGATTCCGATGAGATATTTCTAGATGAATTGATAAGCTTATCCTAGATATTTTGATCATTCTAAGAGATTAGTACCGATTCAGCCTATGCAATTGGAGGAAGAGGAGGAGGATTAATAACTGTAATACTTGTCTACTATTAATGCTATTCTCCTTGAACCTCATCATGCTTTTGAACCAAAATAACCCTACTGCTTCCAACAGCAGCAACACCATCATAACCATTATCATCCTTCTTAATCCCATCCTCTTTCACTACTATAATCTTTTCCGCATCTCCTTCCATTGATGCTCGCTACACATACGAAACGATTCCTTTCTCTTCGAGCAGCTTTGAACCATTCGTCTTTAAATTCCGTTTATTCGTCATTTCCATTTCCTCATCATTATGCAATGTCTAAATCACCTTATGGATATCTGTAAGCACATTGATCTGCTCCTCATCAGCATCTTCTTCCGCTGTTTGCTCCTTTATTCCATTGTTTTTATCATCCCCGCCAGTCCCTGCTAGTTTTTCATTCGCTTCTGCTAATTTTTCGAGCTTATCTGGTTCTTGCATTGCCCAAAGAGGAATCTCAGATTCTGAAACAGATTATTATGATTATTACACTTGCACTAACCGCTCTGATGTCGGCTTCTGCTATTACTGCTGTTCCTACTGTATTTCTCGTTATGACGACTATTACATCTTGTCTAATTCATCACCTCCAGTATTATTACTAGCAATAATATTTCCATTGCTGTCAACTCTAGAGAATTTCATTCTTCCTTTATCACTGCTTTACATCTCAATAATACTCCCGCTGTTTCTCTCATCTTCCTTCCCTTCTGGGGCAGATACCCTCTTTCCAGTTTCAATTCCAACCTACTCATTTCCCTATCCTACCACTCCTTGCTATTATATCTACTACTCTAATACATCCAATCCTCCTTGCTAGCTTAATATTTATCTTCCCACTTCCCTGTTACTTTCTTCATTCCTCTTATCCCCCTCAGCAGTATCTTTCTCTTATCCCTTTCCTGCTACATCCTATTCCTCTTTCTTCATCTACTTAACCTTATTCTTCTCTAGCATCCCGATTCTTTACGCTTCCCTTTTCATTTATCGTTCCTTAAACTACTCAATTTACCCTAATTTGATCAACTATTTCTCCTTTAAAATCTATTATTCTCTCTCCATACTTCTTTTAATTTCCCTTTCTACTTCTCTAGCTTATTCGATCTGCTACTATCTCTTATCTTTCTCTTCTACAATTCGATCTAACTTCTTAACTTACTCAGCTTCCTGCTGTAATGTACTCTGCATCATGTTCTTATTCATCTAAAATATCCCCATGAAATCATCTAGCTGAGATTATGCTTTGATTCCCTTCGATTTTCCGACAACCTCCAGGAATTGCTAATTACTGTTACTGCTGTTCTTCCCATGCTAGGTCTCCTTATCCCTTTGAGTTTTTTCTTTCTTAGGATAAGAATTTGGAAGCTGGTGCATGCTGATAGTGTTCCTCATTTTCTTGGAGAAATCATACCCTTAGAGTAGCCGTTGTTGTTGCAGAAGCTGTATATCACCTTGAATACGATTCTTTTTCTCCAAACTAATTGTCTTAAATGCTTCGTTGTTCAAGCTGAAGTTGTTCGTCACATTGCTGCTATTGAAGCTTGTTTTGTTTGGGAAATTATTATTATTATGATTCTTTCCATTGTGAATCTTAGCAGCAGCATCATCATGTGGAGCGATTAAACTGGAAAGATTCGTATTGTTGTAGATGAGAATTTATTTGCCTGATTGACTGTTATTTTAGATGATATGAGTCGGCTTAAATGGAGGTCTAGGTGGCTCAAGAGTCAACTAACTTGTAGATAACACAATCCCAGGTGTAGTTGGACTCTATGAGAGTAATTAAAATTGAGTTTGTGTATCTCGTTAGTGGTTTTCTTGATCGTTAGTGTTGAAGATCGTAAGAGTGTTGAAGTTACTGTAAACATCAGGGGAAGCTGCTAAAGTTTTGCTGGGAAGTTCCAGTTAATGGTGGGCTGATCGTTGAGAGCTAAGCAACTATTCCTTGTTGAAAATTGCCCTTGAGCTCACTCCGAATAGACTAAAATACGCATTTGTGCTGTTGACTTCATTGGCATGATCATTCGAATTCATATTTGAGTTGTCTTCGCTGGAAACAAATCTACTATTGTTATCCTTGCTCATGAGAGATAGGATCTTCTCGTACTTTGATATCGGTGGATATTAAGAGGTCATCTGCTTGTGAGGTCCAGTGCCTTTAGCAGGAATCACAAACTTCTTCGGTGCGGAGTTTGGTAAGAGTTTTTCTCTTTTGGGTAGAACGGATTTAACTTGAATTCCTCCTAAACTTGATTTCTGCTAATCTAAGTTTTACTATTGCTGCAGTATCTACTACTGTTGCTAGTTCTGCACTTTATGAAGGGTATTAACTGAAGGTTCGGATGTAAGTCCAAAATCCCTGTATGATCCACCTGATCTGATCTTGTTCCGCAAACAAAACGTGTTTTTCATCGTATTTGAGAACTTCCTCCTCATAAACGCTTCTCTTGTCACATTTGCTTGTTCTTAGGCCTCTCGCTGTGATTAAGATGTTTGCTGTTATTGCTAGCGTTAGTATTGCAGATATGAAGGAGAAAGAGATCTAGGAGAATTCCATTTTGCATAGGAAGAAATGGTTTAAGGAGATAATAATTATTATGGCTATTGCAGTGGGATAAATAGTGGTGATTCTAAGGGTCTAGGGAGAGTTCCTTCTAGCGCAGCTGATGCATGTTACTTGAGAGATGTGTACGACTAAGAGAGCGGCGAATGCAGTTGGAAATTTCTCACAGAAGAAGTAAAATCTAAGCGATTTTTTTTATTAATCGTCTCTTCATTACTCGTGCTGGGCGGTAAGAGTAGCTTATCATGATTAAGCTGATTTAGCGCAAGCTTAGGTAGCTCGATGGCTAATCCACCACTGCTTTTGACAATAATTTATTTGGACTCAGGGGGAGGCGATTAATTCCCTCGCTTAGCAATGATAACTGTTTGTTGCGCGCGGGGATTGACATTTCTTATCAGCTCGCTCTCAGGTGTCTCTAAGTACAAGCGGAGGTTATCTGAATTAAGCCAGCTGTCTTGAAAAGGGCTGTTCATTTGAGGGGGGATGTTTGCCTGAGAACAATAAAATACCTCTTCCTTTTCTTTTTTTCCAGTCCAGTTTTCTGAATTACCAAATAAATATAATTTACCCTTTCGATATTCAAATTAAGGCTACTTTGCATCCAAGCAAAGGGAGAGTGAGAGAGGAGAAGCTACTTGAGTGGAAAAGAGAGAGGGAAGGATTAATAAATATTTTTTATCTTAATTAAAGCTTGAACCAAAAGCCAGCTATAAAAAACGAATAAGCAATTGATCTAATTCAAGTGGCTCATATCATTTGTACAATATAGCTTCTTTAGCTAACTGGCAATTAATTAATCAAAATGATTGGTCAAAAGTCACAAAATAATGCTGATCTCCAAGAAACAGAATAACTTTTGAGAGAAATGCTGTTGATTATGAAAAAGAAAAAAAGCCCAAATAGGTAATGTAACTCATAAGTTTAGCAAACATTTCAGTGGATTAGTAAAAAAAAGAAGTTTGTATGATTCAGGATAAATTAGAAAACGCAATTATCTTGAGAGAATGGGAAATATAAACACAAAACACGTAACACGGACATCCAAATCTCAAATGAGAGAAATACACAGAAATACAATTTGGCCACTTATTTCAACTCACTAATCATGCAAATCATAATACACGAACAATGGGTTGATTGGTAGGAATCGCATAATTGTTTGATTCAGAGCTAGGAGAGTCATTTAAGTAGCACGGAGATAAGCACAATAATTTTTGAAATGTGCATATTCAACGATTAGATTGGAGTCACTTGCGAGATTGCAGCAGAGGAAACTATTCTAGCTTAAGCTATTTATTGCTTATTTATGTGTTTTTCTGTCCATGTAAATCAACAAGATTGGGAGAATACTAAAGCTATGCAGAGATTTAAGGATGCTCAGGAGAATCTTGTGATTGGTGATCTGCACTTTGAGTGCGGCGAAGGAGATCCTATCGGTATCGTAGATTGATTCGATAATTTAGCCAGCATCTTCATCGTCATTTCCTTGCACAATCGGCTCGTTCTAGAGAGTTGGCTGCTCGATTTCGATTTAGATTTCAACTTTCATAACTAAATCACAGTGAATCCACCAGGACAGCACTCTTCCGATGTATTCCGACTTCACACAACATGAGATGGAATTCACGAATTCACTAATTGTTCCATCTAAGCAGTCAATTCCTTTTTCTGTTGCACAGACAGTGACATTTAATGGGCTATTTAAGAAATATACGTAGATTTGTCTGAACGATGGCAGCATCACAAAGATTACAGTTAGAATAACTGAACCAATAGCAGATCGATCGAGAACTTAGAACAATCTATCCTAAGCGAAGCCTATGACTAACGCCAACAGACTCAACCAGCAGCCGCACATGAAACAAGTGTACATGATCATCGCTGTGACTTTCTAAGTTCGATTGTTCATTTTGTGTAAAAGGAACACCTCGATTAAGCGAGCCCCGCAGAGTTATCCAAGCACTAAGCAAGTTAGCGATTCCGAGAATTTCATTCTTGTTTTCCTTTCGAGAAACATGCTGAGGCTCACAGCGCAGAGGAGTAACCCTATCATCGGTACATACCACTTTTACCCAATTTCTGTGATCACTGCGAGTAAGGATATCTGAGAATACTGGTAGATTACACCTGTTAGGGATAAGTACATTAATTCATTCAGGGATAGGAGTCTTCGGAAATACAGTCGCTGGAATAGCAAAATCTGATTCACACCGAACAGCCAGCAGGAGAAACCAATCACAAATCTTGATAACCACATTGTGATATGGTCCTAATAGAAAAAAATAGTAATTATAATATAAATCAATAGAGTAATGCTCTTAAATATTGATCAAATATTCCCTTTTTTTCCTTGGATAGTTCCATCAGTGTTGTTTTTTTTATTTTTTAGTTGAGAAAACTTTATTAAAGAATAGAATTTTCGCAGATTTTCCTTTAAAAGTTAAAATTTCAAAAACCTCTCTTTCATCATCATCATCATCATATCTTTCCACCCCCCACCCCCTCCAGCTAAAAATCTGTATGGCTGCAAATGTCCTTGGAAATATCAGAAAATGTAAATCTCTCTCTCAACTTCACGATAATTTTGCTTTTCTTTCATTTTGGATTTATTCCAGAACATAAGCAAACACACTCTAATATGCTCCCTAAATTCTCCTTACCTTGTAAGACAGCTGTAGCTGAGAAACCACTGAATAATGGAAAATCACACTGAAAAAGAACGAAATTGGTATTTTTATGTCATATCTACTCCATACATATTCTGGTATTTCCTCATTGGGTTTTATCTTCCCCATTGAAGAATCGATCCCGAAGAACTCAAAAACCCACAACTATGTGCATTACATCTGCTTTTTCTTTGAAAGATGCTACATAGACAGCACCTTATCGATAGCGAGACTGACAATCAGAATCCACAGCTTCGAAGTCATGTTATTTGTTATCATAATAACAATCGCGAACGCCATCACGATCTGCGCACTCAACCAAAGAAAACCTAAGGATTTGTATACTCTGATTCTTTCTTGGTCTGTTTGCTTCCTGAAATGGTAGAATCCCCCAAGTTTCTAATCGAGCATTATGCAGATCTATCAGTGAAATTGCTCCGATAGAAATCGCTGCGAAGAATGAGAAAATATGTCAACAAAAACCATTTGACATTTTTGAAGACAATACTATCAAAGATAGTTGCCTAATATATTGATAAACATGAAGTAAATGAAGGAGACTATGCAGATTATTGTTATTAAAGCTAACCTTTTTTGAGGGAAGAAGTAGATTGTGTGAGTGTGTATATTCTTCGAATCCTTTTGCAAATTGTTAATCTAAAAATTCAATACAATTGGTGTAATTAAGACTGATTTCCGCAGATTTATTATTTCGCTGGGTTGGAAGAGGGTGGGAGTGCATTGCTTACTTTCTTTGTTTTACTTGCTTACAGGAGAAATAAATTTGATTGTTTTCAATGATTTAATCATTTTTTTGGGAGGGTTTTAAAATGATTGGAAATCAAAATTTAACAGCATTAAGCAAATTGCAGCCACAAACAACATCAAGGGAAAGAGTGAGATTATTAAGAATTCTAAGGAAATTCTCTCTGGAATGAATTAATCTCATTTACTCGAAATTTCTTTTTTTGTTATTGAATAATTGAGTAAGAAAAATACATATTACAGACACTTAGATTATTCAAGAATTTTCTGTCTTTTTTCAGGTAATTCATCCATTTTTCAACCCTTTTATAAATTAACAGGATCTCATTCAATATCTTGAAGATTCAGACTATTTTGATTCTGTTCTTCATGAGCATTCGCAGGCAATTTCGAGAAAAGTGAATCTTTGTTCTGCTACTGCTTGCTAAGCGTTGCAGTATTGTTAGTAGTATTTTCTACATAATTCTAGTTCACTTTCTAAAAAAAGGACGACCCTGTCATGTTCTAGAGAAAGTTTATCGACTCCGACTGGCCTTTTGGGGTCGATATACCACCACCACCACTACTGATAATTAAGCGATCATCCAATGATGACAGATCTTTGTCTAGACTTGTTTTGACATTTGGTTGTAAAGGCTTTATGAGTTACTCTAAACCTGCTGATTTGGGAGAATCGGAGGAAGGCTACAAATCTAAATGAGTCATCAAATCGAACAGCTTTTCAGTGTTCAAATTGATCTCTTCTAAGGTTAATTTCTTGGATAAGCTGGAGCGAATATTATTATTGTTGATATTAAGAATCTGCAAGGATTTTGGATGGATTTGAACTTGTGATACAGGCAATTCAATCACACAATGTTCACCTTGTCCGTTTTCAATATACGAAGGAGCAACTGATGGATCTAAACTCGATATAACACTTTCTTGATCATTAAATGAACGAGGACTAGGATTAACTCTACTGAGATGATCCCTGCTTAATAAAAAGTGTTTTCTAGTGAATCTCCCTTGCGCGATCGAAAGAGCAGGGGAATTCACATCCATTATCTTGAGGGCTTAAGCAGATAGAGAATCATTCTAGTGAGTCAAAAAGGTAATAAAATAGAAATAAAGTTAGATTCCTTAAGAAATAATACTTATTTTCATGTCGTTACATTCTGCATCACTGCTGAAGAAGGAAGAGCACCAATATTGAAATCTTCTGATTTTTTTATATCAAATTATTATATTTTAACATGTTCTTTTGGGGGCTCTTCGCCGTCTTGAAATATCTCGATCTCTTGCGATTGATGCTATTCTTCTTCTCGATGTTACTTCGCTTAATCTCCTGATGACTGCCCATCGAGTATTTAGAATATTTACTCCTTGTTGACTTTGAATTTCCCAGTCCAAGCGTTGATCATATTCTTAACTTTGAGATTGAGAATCACTGAACGCATCCATCTCTTTTTTATATAGTGCATGCGTGATTTCTTGGTAAAACAATATTTCTTGAAGAAAGTCATTTTCACGAGTTTCATTTTGAGCGTCTCAATGCTAGATTGGAATTGATAAATGTATGCTTTTGTGAGAAGCTGAACACTCCAGAATATGAAGATAAAGTTGATTATTCCGATGATTGACAGGGATGTAATCCACCAGAATAATTCATCGATGTTTTGATATGCGATAAATCCTAGATATACTGAGATGCCTTGGACAGCTGTTTGGAGAATATCGATTTTGTTGTAGAGCTTGATTTTGTATGGCTTATAGTAGAATAGCAAGAAACCGTAGAATGTCACCAAGAAGAAGATAAAGAGGATCTTTTGGATAGTTTTACAAAGGGGAGAAGAGTTAGAAAAAAAGATAATAGTAAAAAGGAATTACTTTGTTGGGAATATCATATTCATAGAATGTCAGGCAGCACATGATAAGTAGCTTCATGTACATTTTGACGAATTCCCAGAACCACGCATGCGGCTTATATTCACCGATCATGAAATTGTACCTCTTCCTGCTGATCACGTTGTCTTTTCCTTTGTAGATTTTGAGAGCCAAAACGGAGGGAATCACCAGCCCGATGATTAAGATAACTGGGAGGACGAATAGGATAGACCATTTGATGTATTCATTTGTGTAGCACTCAAAGAGTACATTGTAGCGAATGTAATTGACCGAAGCTGTACGCAAAAAGGAGAGATAAATAGGAGAAAAATAAGAGATTCGATAAGGCAAATAAGGTAAAAATTTTAGAGTTTTTTTACCGATTGATCTGCAGGAGATGACTGCAATGGAACTTTTGAAAATGGATGGTTGAAAGTACATTAAGCAGTACAGCGATGATGTGTTGAGATAGAAGCTCTTGCGGTATTTGTCTTTGCGATATTGAATGGAACCAGAGACAAAGAAGAGAATCAAGCAGATTATCGGCAGGAGAAGGGAGGATATGATTTGTATGTAGATTCTGTTAATTCCCGTTTCAAGGGAGAGCTAATAGAAGAAGCACTCAAAGGAATAGAGAATCTGTGTCGTCGGGCTGGAGACAATGTCTAAGGAGGAGTTGAACGCAGAAGGCACACTGATTTTGAAAGTTGTTAAGACTACAATGATCTAAAAGTAATTCAAAATGAGTTTTAACAATATCGATGTGTTCTGTTCAACTTTCTCAAGTTCTTCTTCGCTCAGATGGCTTTTAACTTAGTATAAACTCAAGAGCTTCTCGAGGATGCCATCTACACTGAGCTTAGCGCTCAGAATCTAATCGGGAATCAAAGGAAAACAAGTAAAATAACAAAATGAATAAATTATTTTTTGTTTTCGAACACTATTTTGCTTACATAAAACGCAAAGAGACCAACTATCTTGAACGAATTAAGTACTTAGTCACCGCATGTGCCACATTTGAAATTCCCAGCAGTCGTGTAGTCATTCACGATATCGCAACTTTCGCAAAGTGGTCCAATGTGCCCAGTCGCACAAGTTGAGTTGCTAGATCCTCCTAAGCAATTCGACGAAGCGTTGCTGCATTCGATGATTTCACTGGATTAATCGCTTATTCTCCAATATCCAGCATTCACATCCAGGACATCTCCACCTGGACAATACGCATACGATGAACATTTCGTACATTCTAACACCGGATTGTCGATATCTGGGTATACTAATGAATACGATCCTGACGCACAAGTCGAGCATTGATAGTAAGTCAGTGCGCTAGATGTGACTGACTTAAAGATCTCCCCTCGAATGCATGCTCTGAATTCGATTTAAAGTATCAGGCGATATGTAACGGAAGAAGTAGCTTCGATTGAAGAAGAGGTTAATTGCAAGGATATTGTTTTTCCAGGTGTAGCTGTAATGATCAACCCAGTGAGATTGAAATACCCTTCGAAGGAGTACTCCGTTGTGGAAGAAGATATGAAAAAACTTGACGAAAGAGTGGAGTTTTTGGTAACGGTGAGTACAACCGATGTCGAGACAGTGTCTAAGTAAGAACTATCGATGAGTTCACCACTTTCGTCGAGTAAATTAAAAATCAAATTCGGCAATGCAGCGCCGCTGACTTAGTCTCTGATCAAGATGACTGTCTCATCTGCGGAATCCGTTGATGTGGTGTATGTGAACGTTGTTTCTTGCATGCTGAGAGTTGAATTTAACTGCAGTTTCTTCGGATATGAGAAGGAATTCTAACCAAAGGAGCTTGCTGTGGGTGGTTTGAGGGAACAAAAGCAGAAAAAAATGAATTATTGGGAAAAATATATTATAAAGAAAATCTTTACCAGCAGAATTATCAGCGATTGTTGTATTCGTGGAGATGTACGGCTCGTAGCCTTGGTAGAAGATGCCTCCTCCTAAAGTATCCGCTGAATTATACTGAATCGATGTGTTGTAGAGATAGCTTAAATACGGCGGTGAAACAGGTGTCTTTTGGAATTCAAAATATGCTCCACCTCCTTCAGCTGCGGAATTACTTTGAATCTCGGAGGAATCCAAAATAAGTGCGTATGTGTTTAGATTTGTAAAAATCGCTAATCCTCCACCGTTCCCGTCACTAGCTGTGTTGTTTGTGATTTTAGAGTTACTAATTGTTGTATTCCCACTGAGATTTACGATGCCGATTGCACCACCGCTGGATGCACAGGTATTGTATGTGAATTAAGAGGAATCGATTACCCCATTGGAATTCAACACAAGGAGACTTCCTCCAAGGCATTAACTCGATGAACATGTGATTTTGTTCATGATTACGCTTGTTAGTGTGAAGGTTGAAGTGGATTTGATGATGATTGCACTGAATTTGGAGCTGATCATAGTGGAAACATCTGCTGCTGTTAAAATACGACGAGAAGAAGAGTCGGTATATGAAGAAGACGTAAAGTTCGATGAGGTGATAGAAAGTGTCGAGGAGGATACTGTTAGGAATCCAGGATCGGAGAAGCTGTTCAAAGTGAACAGAGAATTAGTTAGCATCACAGTGCTAGATGTAGCCTAAAGAAACAAGGGATTGGAGTTATCGGTGTATCCACTTGTATCGATAGAATGACCTGTTATATACAGCGAATCCGCTGTTAAAAACGAAGATGTTACGAAGATATATTCGCCAAGTGCTGATAAGTTTTCGAGAAACGTTGCAACACTGGAGTTAATCGTGGAGTTCGTTGGATCATTCGAAACAGAGCGATGACTTGAAATACTTATGTTCAGATTCTCCGTGTAGATAAGCCCACCTGAAGTTGCGAATATATTCGTAGAATTGCAGGAAGTCATTGTTAACACGGGGAAAACAGAATAATACGATGATAAAGTACTTGAGGAAACGGAGAATGATACGTAAACTACTCCTCCATATTCTGCGGTGATTTCACTGAAGAAGCACGAATCGAAGGTTAACACTGTGGAATTCAGTGCTTCAGTGATGTAGACTGCACCACCATAGGTTGAAGCGATGATGTCTGTGAAGTTGCATGATGTGAATGTGTACGATGAGCTCGATTTACTCGGTGTGATAGACACAGCAGATCCTTTTTTGCCCATGCTTTTTATGAATGTCGTGTTGGTAGCAACTAGCAGATTAGATTGGATATCTAAGAAACCACCTTAATATTGTTGAATGGAATAATCGAAGTTATTGTTGTAGAAATTGCTATTCGTGAGGGATATGTTCTTCACATTCAAGTATGCTGCGGCCTAGGGGGGAATACATAAGAAAAAATGATTAAGGAACGTGAAATGAATAATAGATGTTATTTAGAGATGTTGATGCAAGTGGGAAACAATTATTCTGAAATTTCGATTATGTTTTTTATCGTTACTGAAGGTGAGGTTGAGTAGATGTTGGTGAAATCTGACAAATCGATCACTAAGACAGAAAAGGGTGCTTCGAGTAGAATGCAAGATGCCTAGCTGTAGAACAGTCGCTGAGGAGTCGAATAACTAACATCACTGAATGTAGAATTGGTTATGTTTATCAACAAAACCTGCAAGGAATTCATGTAGATTTGAGATGACATGTAGAACGCATTTTGAGTTGCAAGATTGATTCCCTTGAAAGTTGTGTTGTAGATTGTGAAATTCCCATCATAGGAGGAGCTACCTGAGGAGTATTCAGACGATGTTCCTTCGATTAAATAGGTATTTGAGAGGTATTTATTGTAGAAAATTGAGTTTGTCATTGTGAAATTGAGTTTCTTGAAATCTGACATGTAAATACAGCTCTGATCGAGGACGGAAGTGCTCGCAATTGTGTTGGAGCATGTCAGCGTATTAATATGAAATGTGAGAGTGTGCACAAAGTAGATTAATGTCATGATGTTGTCCATAGAAGTGACATTGTAGAAAGTCGCTTTTGTGACATAATCGATTTGGAATAGATAGTAGGATTCAACTGTTACGATTTCGGATGTGGTATCGACAACTGTAACTGGGCAGTTAGATGCTAAGTATAGCGCATATGAGCATGTTTGTTCTGTGTTGGAGGAGATAGAGGAGTTAGAAATTAAGAAGCTTGAAGTTGTAGAGAGATATGAAGAGAGTTTTCCATCGAAGATAACGACGTACGAAGAGATGGAGTTGAGTAAGAAAGAATTGGATATGTAGTTCGTGTTGTTTAAGGAATAACTCATGTAGCTTGTGTATAGACTCAAACCTTTAAAGATGAGAGGAGGGAAATAAATGATTAAAAAGTACAATTAGCTCAAAGAGAAAAATTGTGAGTACCTTGTATGATTGTATCTGCGAATACGTTGGATTGAAAGGTGACATTGTTGAAGGTAGCGAATTACGCAGTTATGAAGTACGATGATTAGGAGATTGTGGAATCTGCAGTGATGATGTTATTCGATGTGAAAACTGAATTTGTCATGGTTACAGTCAGTGCCTTCGCAGAGTAAAGAAAGTTGGAATCTGTGAATGTGCTTGATGTGACGGATGTGAAATTGAAATTGATTTTGTAGCTGTCGACTTCGACGTAGAACAAGGAGAGAGCGTCAGTGAGGATTTGTGAATTGATGGATAGGTTTTAAATCGTCATTTCTGTGCCAGAAGAGATTAGTGCGTATCGGAAGAGGCTTGATAAGGAGGAACTTTGCAAAGAAATGATGATTAGAAAAAGAAGAAGGGGAGTTTAAGGGAAAGTGTATTTTACCTTGATAAGGAAAGAGCCATTCCTTCGAGGATAAAGTATTTATTGACTACTGTAAAGATGGACGAAACGGAAGTGCTGGCAGTAGCGATCAGGAAGATCCAATTTAAGTTCTTGAGATGGATATATTGATAGTATTTTAACTCCAAAGTGCTGCTGAGATTCACTGTCGCAGTGGATGCTGTATTAGTTATGTCAGAAAGGGAAATGTCCACTGCTTTGATTTGCAGGTTGAGACTATAACTCGCGAAATAACTTGTGCTGTACGAGGGGTAGAGAGTATCTAGAGCAGCATACCGATCTTTCATGGATACAACGCTTCCTATGTTGAAGTTAATAATGTAGTTTATGGAGAAAATAGGCATATTCAAAAGGAGATAATTCAAACGGAATAATGAAATGTCGAGTTCTTCGACTCTGTAGTGGACGGATGATGTACTGCTGAAGAGATTGACGAAAGAGCTAGAAGATGGTTAAGATATAGTTGTAATGTATGTGCATGTGTTAGAGGAACATTGATTTGAGAGACATCCATTGAGTTTGATTCTGAAATGTTCAGAAAAGAAGAAAAAAGGGAGGATAATTAGGGGAAAATTGTAAAAGAAGGCTTCAAAGAAAAATGCCAAAAATAAATGCATAAAAAATTACTTTTAAACTGCTGAATCAGCTGTGATCTTAAGGAGATATTACTCCGACGAAGCAGTGTATGGTATTATGTAAGATGGGTTAGCAGAGGTGTACCCTGCATCAGTTATTGTCCAATATAATGTTAATTCATAAGTTGTTGAAGATATCACGTAGAGTTTAAAATACTATGATATCTACAGTAAAATTGTGTTTGTGGTGATGTATTTCAAAGATTAAATCAAATATGGGCTGGTTGCTGTGATGGAAGAAGAAGAAGTCAACAAAAGGAGAGCTAAAGTTAGATTTGAGGATGTTTACCAAGCTGTGTCGAATGAGAATAAAGCTGTGTAGTACACCGTAGATGAAGAACCAGTGAATTAAATTAACAGCTAACCCGCTGAAGGGATGAAATATCCTGAGAGAAACTTTCCAAATGTTGTTAAGGAACTGTCTGAAGCTGAAACTAGAGTTAGGAAATCAGTGGAACTGATTGTAAGAGAAGTATTGATGGTTAGAGATGTACCCGAAGATTTAACACCAACGAGCATAAAAAACGATTTGAATACGATTAATATGCTCGCAGTGATTGAATCGAAATCGGATTTGACGTAGTTTTTCGTGCTGGAGGTTAAACTCAAAAACGATGTTGTTGTGCTCCCAACTAGCGATCCAGAACTACTGTAGATATAAATGTGAAAGTAAAAACTTGTATCGTCAACCATTTGTAGGTTTCTTGTACCAATATCTCCTCCTCCTGTGCTGGAAGTATAACTGCAGTAGCTACTGTACGCGAATGATTCGGTGATTAGCATGATAGCGGTATATGATGTAGAAGAAATTGTCATTTTCAAGAGTTCGTAGATTTCAAGGATAGATTGATTTGATGTTGAGAAATCGATTGTAGAGATAGTATTCCCTGAAGACGACACGACAATCGCTTGGAAGTTCAAGAGAGTTTATATTGCAGAGGGAGTTGTTGTTGTGGTTGAACATATGCCATTTTCTTTAGCGATATATTACGATGAGGCAATCTCAATGACACCGAAGATTACGCTAGAAGATAGGATTACAAAGTATCCATCTGTTGCGGAGGATATTGAGAATGTATTGGTGTTTGAGATAACTTAAGTTGAAAGGTTGTATTCTGTGTACGATATTGTTGGAGTTGTGGATGCTGTTGAGAGAGTTCCCAGTAGAAATACTGTTGTTGCAGAAGATGAGAAGTAAGTGTCGCTGATTTTGGTGGTGATACCTATTTGAAGAAAGAGAAGGATAGAGAGAAAATGAAGGAGAATTTTAGTATATTTTTCGTATTTATTATGAGAAAATTATGTGATTTTTGTGGGGAATATTCACCTGGGAAATTTTAGATGAAATATGGTGAAGACACAGATGTTGAAGAGGCTGTTGTTGCAATGACGGAGGAAATAAGTGAACTAACATCAATATTGATGACAGTGCCGCTGGAAAACCCTACGAGCAGGTAATAGCTAGATACAATATTAATCGACTCGAGCTGAGTGATCGTCTAAGTTGAGGAATAAGTAATTTTGGTAGCACCTGAAATTTAGCAACTATTTGCGATGAATTCAGAGAGTTTATAAATGAAAATTTCATTAGAAATAGTCACGAAGGAAATGTAATAAGTGCTACTAAAGGTGAGGATTTTCATAATAGAAATGTAAGTAGTAGAACCTGTTAAAAAAGAGGAAAAAACCAAAAAGTAATTGTAAAATAGATAGGTGGTGGGTAAAGCTGGTTGATTTGTGGTAAAATAGGTGAGTTAGATTTGTCTATTTAATCATATTAAACTAGCTGATTTATGAAAGAATATCCTTACTTAATTGAATAGTGTGAAGTGGTGCCGCTAGCATTGCTGTCAGTGAAAAATTAGTTGTTGAATCTGTGGAATATGTCAGCAATGTTAGATCGTAGAATATTAAACAATATGCTGTTGATGTTGTTGTTGGAGATGAACTGCTCCCCCCTGTTGCACCTCCTTATCCAGCTGATCCACTTGTGGCAGTTGCTGCACCGTATTGAACAGCAAGATAACTAGTTCCTGTCAGATGAGTGTATGAAATTATTGCGCTTGTAGCAGTTGATCCTGTCCATGCTCCATTATCTACAGTTGTGTCTGTTGTGAGAGTTGTGAATGTGCAAGCGAAAATATCATATACTTTAGAGATCCCAATTAATATATGAACTGCTGAAGTATTAGATGCGACGCCTGTGACACTCTGCGCGATAATAAAATAACTAGGCTAAACTGTAGTTGAAAGTCCTGTAGACGAAGATGTATCGACAGTTACTGGAGAAAAATAGTAAAAATATTTTAGAAAATATGATAAATTGCATCTGCCAGATGACTTGAATTCTACCTGTGAGAAGATTGATGAGCGTGTAGGAGGAATTAATTTTAAAAAGAGTTGTGATGCTGCTAGTCAAATCGCTCTCGACTAAGTAAAGTTAATCCTCTACAACAGAAGTGCTTTCATTAGTCACACTTACAACATCTGAGAGTGCTAGAGATTAATTGTAACCTTCGGGGGGGAGGAAAAAATATGATTAAAAAAAAGTTGGAGAGAGGTTCTTTTCTGAAATTAAGACAAATATTGGAAGGGATGTTAATTTGAAAAATCAGATGTTTAGTTTGAATGAGTATTTTTTTTAATTTCTTCTCCTCCTCTTATGGGAAAGCAGATGCTGTCCTTTTTTTTTGGATTTAAGGTTTTTATTTAAGTTATTTTTAAACCTACTTGTGTCAGTGGAGATGGCAGAATACAAGAGTTATGCTTGAGTAAAAACATTTATCAGAATTATTTCGACTTTTGTGATGATCAACGCCACTCCAGATGTTAAGGTGCTCACGCTTACTACACCATTTGTGTCTGTGGCATAAGATATTTAATTGTATATTTCACCATTTCGAATGTCGTTTAGTAAAATTAAGTTTGCACTATCAGCTGATAAATAATATGGAGAATTATAGACATAGCTTAGTCCTGTGATCTTAGCAGCATGGCCTGGTGGAGAAATGAAAAAATTGACATTTAATATTTGCATTGAAAATGATTTTGTTTTGAGGAAATATTACCATAAAGATTAGTGAATTCAGGGCAACTCACAGTTGAAGTTGGGAAACTCAAGGTGGTTATGGTGTGAATTAAGGAGAAGCAGAATAGCAGCAGTTGAATAAATTTGATCATTTTGGAGTCGAATAAGGTAAATTGCTTGATTATTGTTACTTTAAGAAATGGTCTTTCACTGCAAAATTTCCTGAAAACTTAAGAATTTCTGTTAGGAGTCGAAGAACCTTTTTAATGATTTCCTTGAAACAAAAAATTTTTGAGAATAAATTTTTATTTTTCTTAATTTCTTCGTTTTTGTTTTATCTTGAATGCATTAGTCTACTGTAGTTCAGGGGTAAGCAAAAAGAATCATTTAGATTAATCTGTTCTTGACCTCAAAAGCTGACGGGAGCGAGTAATCCCAGCCTGAAAAGAGATCACTGCAAAATTTTCTTGTTTGAGAAATTATGTTGTTACTTGTAATTTAAAATCTGATTAATTCCATTCAACTTTGATTTAATTTTACAAGGAATTTCTTTAAAGTTCTGAGGATCCTTACATTTTTAGAATACTCAACAAAGGGAGAATTACACAAAAAAATGTTGATAATAGAAAAACAAATAAGGATTTTATCTTATTAGTTCAAAGAATCATTGAAAAAATAGCTCAAAAATCTGATTATTCCCTTTTTTTGGTATTGTAAAATTTCCAAGACAAAGGTTCAATAGACCTTTGCTAAATTTAGGGATTATGTTTCCTTTTTCTCAAGACTTAATGCATTTTAAACTTGTTGAGTAACACGCACAAACACATATATTTTGAAAAAGCCTTCAAATCAATGAGATATGATTTCTTTGAGGTATATTTGAATAATTAGAAGAATCATTTGATTGATTTGAAACAAGACCAAACAGGATTTATCAGATGGTCTCTCGGCAGCCGTAAACTATATTGGAATTAATTGGTTTATAAGAGAACTGGGGAGAATTATTAAGCTCCTTTTGAATATTTTTTGGTAAAAGTTCAAGATTTGCCTGAAATTAGTCTGAAATATTGGAGTTTTAAGATAATTATTTTTTTGTCTATCATAATTTTAATTCAAGAGAAGCTATCTCTTTCATTATTCTTCTCACCATCGTTGTAAATAGTTCCCAAATCTAATCTAAATTACTCATTTGCTTTATTTGAAACCAGCCTTGATTTAGATATTTAAAAATAGATTCATTTGTAATGTTTATGGTTAATTTACAAACTAGTTGTGTTTGTTCCTTCAATTGAGTCAATAGTTAAATTATGATTATTATTAATATGCCAAGACATTAAGAAGTTGTTGGATTATTTTATTGGGAGCTCTTAGATTTGATGTTTGATAGGTTACTAAATCAATCTTTCAGATAAAATATTATTATTCTGTTTGTTTTTATAAAATGATTTCTAGAACCAGTTGGTTTTCTCAAAACTAAAATAATTATCTTATTATTAATAAGTTCGCAAAATGTTTAGAAAAGAATTTAATGGTTGTTGCCAAAGTTGTGCATTCAAAAGAGAGATAAAAAATATAATAGTTACGCAATAAGAAGTCTAATGTTTCATTCTGGCTGTCCTTTTTTTTCGATCAATATCTTTCAACTTGTTCTCTACAATAGAATTACTGTGGATTATCAGGCATATTCTTTTTTTTTTGAATAAATATTCAAAGCCATAAGTATTTTTTAGTTAATAAAATGTTATTTTATCTATCTCAAATAGCTCATTAAGGAGCTTGTTAGTATGCTCTTTTTCTCAATAAATCGATTTTTTAATTCGTCAAATGTCTTTCTTCTAAGGCATGATTTTGCTTTTTTGTTGATGTTTCTGAGATCTCTTTGAATGTCTTCGAGTTTTCAGCAGCTTCTAGATAATCTCTGCTCATAGTGCGATTCTATGAATAGAGAGGTTCCGCTACTTAAGGATAATTTCAGGGATCAGGGAAGGAAAAGTCCTTTTATGATAGATTTCAGGAAAATCAATTTATCTGAGGTTATTCTTGTCCTCGGTTAGCAAAAGGAGAAGAATATCAAAATAATAAAGAAAGAGAGACTGATATTGTCCCATCATGAATTGCTGATAAATCATTTTTAAGTTGTTTGTACATTTTTTATTGCCAAGGATTAATGTGTTAGCCAAGAGAGAAAAACGGCACTAAAATGAATGAATTTCAAATGAAATTTTCACTTTCCTGTTGATTTTAATTAGTTTATGTAGAATAGAGAAAAATTTTTGGTTGTTCATGATAACTGGCAGAAAATTCAAAAGAAAAGGGCCATAGAATTTGCAGGGAATATTTGCAGTTTTTGGAATAATTTCAAACATATTCTTCTGTATAAAAAACACGAAAAAGGGCAATTAAATTCTTCTTCTAAAACCAAAAGTGGACCAACAAATTAGTCTCCCAATTATAAGAACTGTTTGGTTTAATAGAAAGCATCATAAATTATAATATCCATTCATTTTTTTAGGCATAGCTTAATCTTAATTAATAATTTTTATATTTATGTTTGCTTTTTAGGGTTAAGAGTGCAATCTTTATCAGTTCAATCAAGAGAAAATAAGCATAATTTTCTATTTTCCACCTCTATCAAATATTTCTCTCAAATTTGCTGACAATAATTTGAATTGTTTAGCTCATATGTACTTTTCCTCAACAAAAAAACCCAAAATATCTTTCAATTCTCAAGGAATTAATTTCTTTTTTGTTTCAATTTGGCTTCATCTTTGCAAAAATAGATTGCTTATTCGCCTATATTATTCTATTAAATTCAACTAAATAAAAAAATTTCGAATCAAACTAACTATTTAACCAACTCAATATGGGCTTTTCACAGCCTAAACAATTTCACTGTTATTCCATAATCGAAGGAATTTTCGTTGATTTGAAATAAGATTTCTCCGATTAATTGTATGACTTATATGAAAAACAAATAAATCTAGAAAATATCCTTCACCTGATTCAGCAGTTCCTTCATCAATTGACTATGCGGGAGATATTCTGCAATCCTGACCCAACACAGGAGAATATCACAGTAGTTGGCTTAGTGAAATCTTAAACTTCTTTATCTGCATCGATTTCAGGACTAACTTCTTCAATAC
>Ga0302271_10000271_pt1 | contig 48597 bp, 43 predicted proteins | sample III_Bog_N1_1_FD_198767 | JGI IMG/M metagenome (GOLD analysis project Ga0302271, IMG submission 198767) | Peat permafrost microbial communities from Stordalen Mire near Abisko, Sweden - III_Bog_N1_1 | ecosystem: Environmental > Terrestrial > Soil > Wetlands > Peat | place: Sweden: Abisko...
GTCAGCCATTTTTATGTTACTAGCTAAAGAATGTTTGCTTTTTTTATTGCTTGTTAAAAATATTTTTATTCACTTTTGAAAAATTAATCCAGGAGAATTAGCTTGGTTTAATCAAGGAATAATCTTCTATTGTTATTTTTATTTCTCTCCTCTCCTTTTTTTCGTTAGTCTTGTGTAGATTTGTGTTGCCCAAAGTAGAAGGATAAGGGGAAGAAAGAACAAAAATTATATTTGCACTTTTTTAATTGGAGAAGCATATCACATAATAAAACACATAATTCATCTGATAATTGTATTGACAATCAAACAGTCTGATTTTAACAAATAATACAAATCTTCTCTTTTTGTTGAAGAGCTATTATTGAAGAAAAAAATTCTTCATCGATTATTTTTTGTTACACTTCACAATCTCATTGAAATAAAATTTTAAATATCCAGCTAATCGGGGAAGATACTTTAAATAATATTAATTTTTCTGCATGCAAAATAAACAACAATAGCTCCTTTTTTTTGATAAATATTCGGTTGATCAATTATTGTAAGCACCTACTTATTTTTCTCTTAAAAAGGTAAACAAATATTTATAAGATTGATTTAGCAGAAACTATGAAAAATAGTGAACTTTGATTGGAAGATGTACTACTCACAATCCAAAAACTAACTAAGGTGAATATGTTTGAGTTTGAATTTGATTTTTGATTTCAATTTTTCAAAGAAGGATAAATAATAATCTTGCCCTCCCAAGTGAAATTTACTTCAAAAAAACCCTAAAGTCAAACCATATTTTAATTCCCATAAAAAACTTCAAAGGAATCTCTTATATTTGTGTTTTATTGCGGCGGGAGTCAGGGAGTTTTTATAATTTGAAATCTGGAAATGTAGCTTGGTCATTACAAAAACCAATTCACTTTAAGTTCTAAGAAAAACCTCGAAATTTTTACAAAAACAAAATAATAAAAAAACATAATCTACTGAGATAATACACACACACACTGTAGATACAGGCACAAGGGATACAAACAATCACCCAATAGAAGAAGAAATATAATCAGGCCTTTTGTAGTTCAGGAGAAAAATACATTTAAAACAAATATGAGTGAAGGTCCCAATAATGAACTCGTTTATTTGAGTTATGCCGAATTACCCGTTTACAATGACACATCGAATATTACGAAAGCTGGAGAAATCATTTCCTAGTTATTCAGCTCGCAAGGATGGAAGGATCACTTCGATGCGATCACACATCTACGAGTGCTTCTAAAAACAGCACCTCAACACATTGGATCAATCTTCACAACATTTGGGATGCAAATCTTAGAAAGCACTCAGACAGTCAAAACGAAGATTCTGAAGAATGCATTTTTATTTTTAAACGAAGTCTTCCTACAAAGTGGCAACCCGAGCAATACAATTCCCGATCCTGTCATCGAATAATTCGTCCCGATTCTCCTTTAGAAATCCATCGATGAGTAGAAAATCATTTAAAACCCAGCTTAGGAGTGCTTGATGTCGTTCATTTCCACGTGTGCTTTGCGAGATATCGCATACATCACAGTGATTAAATCAGGTGTTCTAGCGAAATCCTAAGCTATCTAAGAAATATCCTTGAAAATGCTCGATTCCTTGATGAGTTAGGCTAAGGAAAATGTCATGAATCTCTAAGGATAAACATTTACATATATTATGAAGGGTCTAACACATACCATAGCTATTCCTAGATTATCGATTAAAACCCTTTCTAAAAGTATCATTGAGCATATGGCATAGCTTGTAGGAAACACTGCGTATCTTAACATGATTAGTAATGTTCTGACACCAGAAGAGCTCAAGACAATCTAAGATAACTACGAGGAACATCTACAAAAGTAAAATAAATCGAAATCGAAGGATTTTAGCTCATTGAGGAAGAGCTTTTCGTAATTTAAAGCCCATCAAAAAAATGTATTGGATCCATCACTGAAATAGTCAGGCGTGATTCAAATCAAGACGTCATAAGGTGAGCACTATGAAGGAGTATTACCAGAATAGACATAGCAATTCTAAGGGATTCTCTAGGAACAATAATTGAACATGTCGAGTTAAAATCAAGGATAGTAATTGTAATAATAGTTTTATGGATAAAACCAATAACAATTCTGTAATGGAAATAGCACTTTCCAACAACAACAACAACCTTTTGACACGACTAACTGCGCAAACAATAGAAATATCATGAACGCAAATAATAGTTATAATAATTACCAATATAATTAGAACAACAATAACAATATCAATAATAATGTTTAATATTTCCATTGAGGGAGCTTAAAAGTATGTTATGTTATTCTAATTATTTTTGACTTTTGATTGGGATACCAAGTTGATTAACTTATTATTTTGGACACAAAAAAATATTTTATACTTAACACCTTTTTTGTTTCTTCTTCTAAGTTGCTCTACACTTCGAATTGGTTGAATTTCTTTCAGTAAATTGGGGAGAGGGGAAGAGATAAAGATATTTGAATTAAATTGCGCGGGAGAAGAACAACAACAAGAAGAAGAATTCAGACTGAAGGCATTCTAGGTTTGGGGATTGGGATTGTGTTAGGTTTTTATAATTTGAATTTATTAAGGATTGCACTGCTTCTTCTTTATATCTTTTAGTTTCTATGTGATGCTATTTTTAAAGAGAGAGATTTCTGTCAGCCAAACAGACTCAATATCAAAATCAAAAATACAAATTATCCTAAGGAAAGGCGCAAACGCATAAAGTTGTTCAATAATTAAACAAATCGTACTACTTTTACAATACTATTACAACAAGATTAACTCATGAGTGAAGCATTTGGGATCATGGATTCGGCTTATTTCGTGAATAAGAATGATATTCTGAAGTGGATCAATACGACTCTTAAGGTAAGTGTGTTGCTTGCTTTCAAAGAAAGCTAAAATTATTTTCAAGAAAAATCATGATTAATTGACAACGTTTCTGCTTTCAACAAAAAAACAGCTACAAATTGAGAAAATTGACTCACTCGGGTCAGGTGCAGTATACTGCTAGCTCTTGGATATGATCTATCCTGGATCTGTCTGCATGCCTAAAGTCAACTGGAAAGCAAAGTTAGAGTATGAATATCTCAGCAACTTCAAGATTGTCACGACTTGCCTTGAGAAGAATGATGTCAAGAAGCATGTCGATGTAAAGAAAGGATTTGAGAAAGAGAATTTTCTTTTGCTGTGGTGTTTCTGTAAGTTTGTATTAATATCTGATTTGAAATAGGTGAATAAGCTGGTGAAATGTAAATACTAAGATAATCTGGAGTTCGCACAATGGTTCAAGAAATTCTTCGATTTGAAGGGTGGAGATCGCAGCACAGAATATGATGCTGAAGCTAGACGTGCAGTGAAAGTAACTGGAAATCCTGGAAATGATATGCCTAAACCTGCGAGGAAGGAATAACAAAGATAACTCAAAAATGCAGGGGCTGTAGCAGCTGCAACAGCAGAGAGCACAGCAACCGCAACAAAACCAGCAGCGTCAGATGCTACAGACACTACAAGTTAACCAAGTGCTGTGGCAGAGTCTAAGGTAGTGACTACAACACCTACTCCAGCCTCAGCTAGCAAGGTTGTTCATTCAACAATCCCTAGCCATTCTGTAGTTAAGAAAACAGCAGCAGCAGCAGGAAATACTTCTTCTATTACTAGCAAGCCCTCCACAGCTGCCACAGGAACTAGCTTGAACAGCAAAAGATCATTTAGTCAAATGCAAGGATAAACCGCAACTAAAGGGAAAACACCTGCAGCCTAGGTTACCTCTAAGACCAGCACTGAGGTACCTTCAAATACAAACAAAGACTATAATCTGTTGATATCTGCTCTATCAGAGATCTTAAACTCTGGTTAGAACGATACTTCAATTGTCACTAAGATCAAGTAGCTTGTCAATGACAATGGGAATAACAACACATCACCACAGTCTAATAACCCAGCACCAGTGGAAGAAGGAAATGGAAAAGAAGTAATCATAGCTGAAGCAGCAGGAAACACTTAAGCAACAGTAAAATAATCTGCTGATGTCTAGAAAGATGCCATAAACATAGCTATGGAACAAGAAAATGCTTGAAGGAATGAGAATTTGTTGTTTTTATTGTGATTTTTCAGAAGAGTGAAACTCAATGAATGAATAGAAGAAGAATGCATTGAAATAATTGCGTGTGCTGTGTGTGTGTGTTGTAATATTTTTCAGAGTGTTAGATAAATACAAATGGAAAGATATTCATATGATAATTACTTGCGATGTTTTTTAAGTTCTAGAGAGGTTGATAGGTTGGTGAGGAAACAGTGCTGGGAAATCAGCTATTACCAGCATATATTGGTTATCCTTTGTTTTAATTAAATGACACATTGACCTTAGGGTTCATTGTGTAGTTTAGATCATGGTTCTCAAGAGAAATTTGAATATTTTTAATAAAGCAACATTTATCTCTTCAGCAAACCGATAAAGATCACTACGATGATAACTGAATATTTTGATATGAACATTTCAATGTCAGATGTCATTCATAGAAGTAGGACTCTTATTGCTTATTTTATTATTTACTCGCAATTCTACCCACTCTTCAATGCTTGCATTGGCATTCGCACATTGTTTCATTCCTCTTTTTTCCCTTTTTTTGTTTTGAAAAATCAAAAGCAAAAAATAATTGCTTCATCATCAGTGCTATGCTGTCTGTGCTGTTCCCACTGGACTCTCTTTATTGTTTTCACCTGGGTTAATATCTCTATTTCGCTGAACTCACTGTCTGTATAAATACCAATATTAACTCCAGTGAACTGCTGTTTCTCTGGAAGCATAAATCAAGCCCAATAACTGTGTGTGTGTGTGTGATTTCTACTCCGATGCTGAATTAATTTGCCATAAAAGTGCTGGAGCAGAAAATAGATAAGAATGAAACTAATGTCTTGGAATCATTTATTCCTTCATTGCATCTACTTTATTTGTTATTTTCTGCTGCCTTAAAAGCACAGGGGAAGGAGTCAGGGAGGGGAGGGGAGGGTCGAATAATTATTTTTAAATAAAGTTATTTTGTGCTTTTGAATTAGTTCGATTTAGAATAAAGAAAACTAATCAGAGAGATAACATATACTTCAAATGTAGGAACACGCACAGCAATAATAATAATAATAATAATAATAATAATAGTTATCAGTATTAACTACATCCGAATTATCTGAATCAGCAAATGAAATGCAAGTCGAGAAGGAATGTCTTCAAGATGATGAAATTGAAGATGATGACCATAATTCGATCAGTAATCGATTGAAACTCTCACAAGACCAATCAGACAAGCAGAATGCCAATGAAAAATGTAAGGAATACCATCATTTACTGCATAAAGCAATAATTTCTTATGAAAATGATGGAAAATAAGTATGCCATTCATAACAGCAATAATCCTCCTCTCTATTGGATCAGCTTTCATTGCATCAGTTTTTCGACATGCAAATTGCAAATTGCTATAATGACACAATTACTGATTCAAATAATACACTTTACTGAATTGTTATTTCTCCTTTTGATTAAATTATTACTTAATTGCATTTCTCGAAGTAATTTCTTTCTTGCTTTGTTTAGATGCTATTAGCAATTCATCACACAATGGAAGTAATAGTAATATCAATAGCTGCTCATAAGGCTAAGCTTAGCTTCCTTCAACGCAATCTCATTGCATTCAGTCAACCAAGGATGACGAAAGTAGCAGAATTCGTAGTAATACTAAGTAGAATGACAACCACACCATGGATCTAACAGAGAATGGTAGCTCAAAAGTTGATCAATAAAATGATGATAATAATAATAATAATAATAATAATAATAATACCTGCAATAACAATAATAATGCCTTCAAGCGTATTCTCCGTAGTAGCCATACAAAAAAGAAAGATAATTATCAGCCTTTTGAGAAACAACAACAACAGACCCAAAAAAATAATAGCCATAATACTGCTGCTTCTGCTCTTTCTGCTATTAATCATGCTGACAACAAGCAGGAAGTATTATTAAGCTCTTCTAATAGCAGCAGTAGTAGCAGTAATAGTAAGGGTTAAAATAACCAAGCATTTCGAGTATGCAATGAGTAAGTCTAATCATAATCATTATCGAAAACACGTGATAATTCCTAGAATAGATTCATTTCAAGAGCTCTGCTATCATAGTAGTAGCAGTAGTAGTACAGAATGTTATTGTAATAATCTATCAAAATCTAAAAAGAAAAATAATCTTCTTTTAATAGATAACACTAACAAATTCACTATTAGAACCTCACAAGCAATAATACCTAACACAAACCCAAAGAATAACCTCCCTAACCTTTTTAGAGCAATTTCAGCTAGCACAAAAAAGAGCAACAATCTTTTAATTTCATTTAACCTCCCTCGTTATCTATCTCATCCTCCTCGGAGTCATTCTTATCTCATTCTTCGCTATTAGTCCACCCACCAATACAACATCAGTAGCTAAAAGGTATCTCTGAATCACAGATTCTTCATCGATCATCCATCAAATGCGAGGAAGAACCAGAAATATTAAATCTTCTGAATACTAGCAATCATGGCAAACTACCAACACTAACTGCATCGCATCTCCGAAAGAGTAATTCCTTCGATTCTGAGCAAAGTTTCCTGCGAGATCATAAGAGGAAAGAATATCCATTTAAGCGAGCATCAACACATGTTGCCATAGCGTACTTCATACATGTACATAAGGTAGATTGAACTGTTTTTTGAATCATTATTGTTGAGATCATATTCTTTTTTAACTTGCTAAATTGGTAGATCTAATCTATCAAAGGTAGTAGTAGTCAGCAGGGATCGAGTGATATGATGAAGACAATGTAGAGTATGGATCCTACTAATAAGACACGACGACTCATAGAACAGTTCATTAGGCTCGAAGCGGATGATTAATAAGGGAAGGGGAACGCAGGGAAGATGAACAACTAGAATAATGATAGTTGCAACAGTAATAGCAATAATAATGGCATGAAGGATAGAGTGCTTAATGCTGAGAAAGAAGATCGCTGCCATTTGTAATACCAATAACCATAACAGAATGCCCTTTCGTAAGTCTCAGGGCTTAGGAATATGTAAGCATTTCAGTCTTAGTAGTAGTTGTAGTAGTAGTTGTAGTAGTAGAGAGTGTTATCAGCCTAGCTCTTGTTGCAACGCTAATAGTAGTAATAACAATTATGTTCCTTGTAGCCATATCCAATACAATAGCAGTAATAGTTATTAAAGTAGCAGTAGCCATAGAAGTAGTAGTTCTAGCCTTAATCGTAATAGCAACAATAGTAATTTCAGTCGTTTATGTGGGCTTAGAAATAACTACAGTTGTAGTAGTAATAACTGGAATTCCAGCAATAATAGCAGTAAAAATAGTAACAGCAGTAGTTGCACCAGAAATAGTAATAGTAGTAGCAGTAGTAGTTATCTCAGTAATCGTAATTATCTCAGCAGTACTAAGCTAGTAAGTCGCAGTAGTTTTAGTATCAGCAATTACACTAGCAACAACAACCCCCATCATAGCAATCTACTCATAATAACATTAATAGTAAAATATCTCAGTCATCTATCCTCCTTCCTTCGATCCCCACCAACACAATAGTGCATTTACTCTCCACTCAGCCTCAATTCTAGAGTCTTCTGTAGGAATCATCATTCGCTGAGCGCGTCATGCAACTCTTCTATCAGCAACAGCATGAAGTGTGTTAGCAGTAACAAGCACAACTTTAATCGGTGATTCACTAGATTCCTTAGGAAATATTCCCTCGCTATGTCTAACAACTCAAATAACAATACTAGCAGAAATTCTTACAACAAGAATAGCAATTGAAGTAGCTCATTGAGATTTAATAGAGAAAATAATAGAAATAGTAATAATAATAATTTCAAGTATTCTAATAACCGACATAATAGCCATAACCTATGAGAAATATGAGTCTTAGCAACATTCCTCGAAATCAATAGCAATCACAATAATTTCAGCAATAGCCATAATAGCTAGCATTTACTGGTTTTGGTGGTGCTTCTGTTTCTGCTGTTGCTATGTAAAAGTGTATTCCCACACTTCCTCCTGGGATTTCTACTCCCAGCAGTGTTGTTGTTTTGCCAGTTGTTGGATATCCAAGTAGCAAGACAATCTTACAAACCAACTAATAGTAACCTCACATTATTCCTAATGGATCTGCGAGCTATTCCAGTGGTACTCATAATCCTTGCGAGGACAGTAATACTAGAAATCTTCTAAATGCATTAGAACCAGAGTAATTACCCTTATTGGAATAGCAGCTTATGAATAAGAGTCAAAGCTTGAAGAGAATTAATGACATAAACAATATTAAGAATGGAAGACAGCAAGGTGTACGAGAAGAATAGATGGGAGCATATGAGTTGTAGAGATAATGCTAGTAAACATAAATGGAAGAAATGTAGCTAAGTGATTAACAGACAAAGAAGAAAGTATGTCCTACTGCTACTCTGCAATAGCTATCGCTAATAGAGTAGTAGCAATAATAGTAGTAACAATAGTAGTTATAAATGAAGTAATACCAATAGTATTATGAAAAGTTGAATAAGGAAGTACGAGCTCAAGAAAGATAGCAGATACTATGCTAATAACGATAAAAGGGTTAATAATAGTAAATGAAATAATTCTAAAACAAGTCAGATTAGTAGTAGAATTAGAAGCGATTACTATTGCAGTAGGAGAAAACTAGTAAGAATGATAGCAGCAATATTAATAACACAGACTACTGTGTGGATAATATTATTGTTATTGAAGTTGATGAGGATTGTTAAGGAGAAGTTAGCTAAGAGGAAGTAGTATCGAAGGTTGGAGTAAGAGAAGAGAGGAAGAAGTAAATTTTAGAAAAGATAAGGTAAGAGGAAAGATAGCATTTCTATGGGAGGAAAGGAGATTAGCTTAAGGATAGAAATGAACAATTAGATTACATGGACGAAGAGGAGGAGGAGGAAGATAGATAGTAGATTTAATAGACAGATTAAGATGGTAAGTTAGACGAGTTAGAAAAAGGATAAGTTATGATTGTGGGAAGTTAAAGTAATATTGATGAAGAAATCATTGAGAATGATTGAATAGTTTAGACAATATCATATTAAATGATCTTTAAGTATCATTTTCTTGAGAAAATCTTAACCTATTTTTATTTATGATTGTTTGATTTGATGAATTAATATCTAACTTTGATTCTATTTAACCTTTTGTAAAAGAGGGAGTTGTTTTAATTGAGGGTAATCCTTCGGTATAGAAAAGAAGAAGAATCAGGAGAGCTAGGTGAATAGATGCACCTTTGTTTTTGATAATCCTCTCAGTTCGAACAAAGGAGAGTTTCAAAAAACTAATTCCCTTTTTTGGATTGGATAAGTGGGTGTTGTTGAGGAATTTAAACATTAATCAAAATAATAAATAAAGAGAGAAAATATAGGATAAATCAAGAGGAGAGAGAGAGAGGGCATCATTTTTAGCATACTACGAAATGTACAGACCAGGATCATCTATGTCTAAAGCGAAGACTAACAAGCAAACAGTTGGATACGCTGTTAAGAAGGTTAGTTCTGGTTTGGGGATATTGCAAAATGGTTTCTATTTTAGCTAAGGGAATTTTACAACATTATTTGTTTTAAAACCTAGGTGGAGAACAAGATTCCTTCGCTGGAGGATTATCTCAAAAAGAGGGATTGGGTTGGAGCCATAGTGCATCTTGAAAATGAAAGGAGGTACAAAAATATTGCAGAGAGAATGGACTGTGGAGTTTGGGAATTAGTTATTTATCTTATTCTGTTTATTGACAAGGTTAACTGACACAAAGGATGAGACTCACTTGTGGCATGCCTATTGCTCTTTCCATAATGGAGATTACAAGTAAGAGAGAGAGAGAAAGTACATGCAACTGCAAAATAGTCGATTGCGTACTAACTTTTGTCTGATTTTGTTCTGCTTGTTCAAGGAAAGCAATATTGATTTATGATGACATGATCAAGAAGCCAGAATACAAGAAGGAACTGCATCTCTTCAAGGCATGCTGTCTCTACGCCATATGCGCATATGATGAAGCAAAAAGAGAGGTAAAAAGCAACTAGATTGATTTCTTCTTTCATGTTATGTAATCTCTTCTTTTTGTTGGGATGCTTTGCTAGGCATTAAAAGGTTCTGAATCTTAGCTGCAATACCGCATTTTGTTCCACATAGCACATAAAAAGAATGATGAAAGCAGTCTCATGGAATATAACCACAAGCTCTCTGATTCTACCTAAGACCAGCTATGCCTAGCAGCGATTCATTTTCTTCGATCGCACCATGAGGAAGCAGTCGATATCTATAAGAAACTACTCCTCGAAAACAAAGAATTCGCAGCGATCAATGTCTACATCGCGTTATGTTACTACAAGCTCGATTACTACGATGTATCGCTGGAGATTTTGAACTCTTATTTAGCTTAGAATCCTACTTCGATCATCGCTTCGAATCTCAAAGCTGTGAACTAATATTAGTTGTTCTCCGGGAAAACAGCTGAAGAAACCTTCAAGCCGTTATTGAGCCTCTACGAAGGGTCGAATCTCTTCGAGGATAACGATCTCCTCAGACATAATCTTGTAGTCTTCCGAAGTGGTGAAAATGCTTTACAAGTGTTTCCGCCACTTGTCGATGCTTTCCCTGAAGCACGGTTGAATTTAGTCATTTACCACCTGAAAAATGAATCCTACAATGAAGCATTTGAGCTAGTTAAAGACCTTGAACCATCTATTCCAAGGGAGTACATCATCAAAGCAGTTGTCTATGCAGTGGTTGGATAAGAAAATGAATCCAGAGAATAAATTAAAAACGCATAATAGCTGTTTTAGCTAGTTGGATCAAGTGCAAGTGAATGCGACACAATCCCAGGCAGATAATGCATGGCGTCTTGCTTCTTTTTACTACAACAATACGAGGAAGTGCTGATTTACTTGAAATCAATTCGAAATTACTATTAGAGCGATGATGATTTCAATTGGAATTTTGGTATCGCTTGTGCTGGGAATCATGAATACAAAGATGCTGAAGAAGCGTTTTCGTTGATTCAGAATGAAGGATATCGAAGCGATGACTGCTTCACTAGGTGGTTGACAAGGACATACATTATGAATGGGAAACCTCGCTTAGCTTGGGATTTATATATCAACATGGAAACTTCCGCGGAGACATTCTAGATTCTTTAAATCATAGCGAATGATTGCTATAAAATGGGACATTTCTACTATTCTGCGAAAGCATTTGATATTCTGCAAAGACTTGACTCTGAAAAAGAATATGAAGATGCACTCAGAGGAGCTGTTGTTGGTAATAAATTATGAGATTTATTAGAGGATAGAAGATAATTTAAAAATGGGATAATGTCATCTCTTTGTGTGTTTGCAGGTGTTTTCTAGATGGCTATTGCTGAAAAGGACTCGATGGACCATCTCGTGGAGGTACTCGGCATGCTGAGAAGTGCTGGAAACAACCCACAAGTAAATTTTTATTTCTCAAAAAAAGACATAATTAAAAAAAAAGAGAAATGAAAAATGATCGTTTGGAGTGGTTTATTCTAACGATTTCTTAATTTCAAACAGGTTGAGTATATCTTCAAAATTGTCCGAAAATGGGGTGCAGATCATGGAGTTGATTTCTGAGGACACAGATGATCAAAAGATATTGTCATTGTTGCGTTTGTCTAAAGTGTAATATGTAACTAATTCATTTTGTATGTATGTATGTGTGTATGCGTAAGATCAGTGCGATAATTGCTTGGGAAAAGAATAGTTTAAACTATCCAAAAAAAGAGACCATCCAAAGAAAGATTGCAGGGATAGATAGATTAATAATTTCTCTCTCACTGTTTCATTATGATTTCGACTGAATTGGTTTACAATCCTAAGATTTAGATAAATTCAAATTCGCAAAATAACAAACAAAACCAACTTATTAATAAAGTAAGCTTCTTCAAGAAGATCTAAGAAAAATCAGCATCTTTGAAGTTAATACTCAAGCACATCTGAGGTAGTTCTAGAAAATAAAGATTTTAAAAGGGTCCTCTGCGATATTGTGCTGTTCTGATTGTTTGTTAACTGCTTTTGTGCTTTTTTGAAGATAATCAAATCAACACGAACCACGCAATGAATTCAAATAATGAGTATCCAAACTAAGAAAACCAGTAGCCAATGATAGATCCTGCTCAATATCAATACCAGTACTTTTTTTTCATTTAAGATAATTAAACATCACAGGAAACTCCTCGCAATTTCTTATTACCATATTGTTATAATTTCATAATTATTTGTTTTGCGCTTGAATATCTTGTGTTTTCTTGTAACAAGGAACAACAGCATCTCAAGGCCGAGCACATCGAAGAAACAAAAACCTCATTTGCCAGAACCTGAGGGAGAAATCGAGGAATACATGTAGCAAATTTAAAATAGATTATTTTAGATATTTAAGAGAATAAAAGAAGACGTTTTTGCAAATGGGTGTGAATATGTGAATACTTCTCTCATAGGGAAGTGTTATTGGAGCATTAGAAGGCTTGCGAGAAGAGTGGGAAATATGTGGAAGCTGAGATGGCAAAAAGAAGGCTAGGTGAACTCAAAGCCGAGTTCGAAAAGCGCTCCAAGCTAGAAATTAAATAGAGGCATCTAAGTGAAGTAAGAAAGCAAGTTTGGGGGTTTTGTGTGCTCAAGAAGCAAACATCTTTTTCATGTTATCTTTGGTTTTAAATCAAGAAACAAGAGATCGAAAAGGCCCATCTCAGCGAATACAATGAATTCAACGAGTTCTGGGATAAGAAAATGTTGGAATTCAACCAAGAAGCAGAAAGAGTCGAACAAGAAACAAATCAGCGACATGAAGAAGAAATTGCCAAAATTCACGATGAACTACAGCAATCCATCAGTTATTAAAATATTGATAAGTCTTGATTGATTGCTGACAATGTTTTTGAATTACTGTAGGCTCCAAACCCAAGGACACTACTGAGCTCCTCAGCTTAAGGAAAACAGAAGAATAACTTGCTAAACAACAAGAGTCAGAATCTCATTTAAAAATACATTATTTCTATATTATTTTGTTGAATCTTCTTTCTTTCTCTGGTCCTTAGATACATGGATGCTCATCAGATCTAATAGCGGATCTTTGCCATCGAAAAAGAAGAGTTTGAGAAATGGAACTTCCAGCGCAATGCTAAGATCCGAAACCTCCTAACACAGATGAAAACCAGGCAAGCCAATGAAATCAACGCCCTCAGACAAAGAATATTTTCTGGACAAGAAGAACAAAGAAAAATACGCACACAAGAATTAGAAAAGTAAAGAGGAGGCTATTTTGAGTGATAAATATTTTTTAAGAGATGATTTTGGATGCTTAAATCAGGCTGCTGCAGAAGTACAACAACGTCAAGAAAGAACTGGAGTCGACACAGGTACAAGAACAATCGAGGATGGAAAAATCGCTCAAGAATGGATGTAACAAGACAGAGCAAAATTGTTGTTAATAACTTGCTTTTATTGTTGTCTTTGTTAGCTGTGATAAATGCATCAAAGATCATGAACTAATCGAGGATTTCGAATGCTTCCTTCTCGAAAGCTAGCAAAAATAATTAATACTGAAAGCAAATTGATATTAAAAAAAAGCTATTATTAGGTGATTGTGATAGTTTTCATGTGATTATTTCTTAGCACAACCTAGCTGTAAATATTAATCCATACGAGCTTAAGAAGTGTTTGGATTTGTCTAGAGTGCTCTTTGCCTCTCTCTCTCTCTCTTTAGTTCTTTTTTTTTTTGTTGATTTAATCCCCTCTTTTGCCACATAAGAATTAAAAATGCCTGAAAATGCCTTGATGGAGCACAGCCTCTAGTTTTGTTGTATTCTAACCCCCCTCCCCTCCACCCTCCCAATGTCAGTTGTCAGTTAGTTTTACTATCTCATATTCTAATTACCTTTAGAGGTCAACAGTTGTGCTATTCGATGGTTATTTTTACCTTTCTTTTTTGTATTTGATTCTTTTTTTTGAAATGGTAACTGTTTCTGCCAGTTTTTACTCCTGTATAAAACGGTTTTGGTTAAAGTTCTCGAATATTTATGGAGCACTTGAGCTTACACACAAATGTTTTTTTCTACAATTAATTTAATTTAACAGGACTCTTAAGAAGATTTCTCCTGATGAGAATAATTAAAATTAACAAAAATAAATAATAATCAGAAAACAACTGAAAAACAATAAACACACATATATGAGAAATCAATTGCTCTCATTGCTGCTTTTATCCTTGCTAGTTACTTCCGTCTTAGCTAAGCACAAATCTTAGCGTAAACATAAATGTCCAAAGAGAGAAAAAACTCTAATTCTTTTATCATCTTTTTTGTGAATCCCAGTTTTGATCTTTCTTTTTGTTGGTTATTTTTTCCAGTGAAAAAGACCCATACTCATGATGATGAACCTTAAGCTACTTAATCAACAGCTGATCTCCAACAGTAAGTTGAAGAAGCTGGGTAATAACTCGCCTCAGCTCACGCATATCTGGATAATCTTCATAGTCAACTTGCTGATCAACAAGCTCAACTAAACGAACTTCAGCAATCCTTAACAGACAACACTGATCCTTCCCAGAATTCTGAGATCACTGAATAGATCTAACAATAATAAGATAAAGTATAAAATCTCTAAGATCAACTAGCCGCCTAATATAACTAAGTCTAAGAATTAGAATAGAATTTGATTAACAGATAGCAAGAGTTTGCAAATCAATTGCCCCATACTAGTGATGATGGATCTTAACCAACTTAATCTAATGCTGATCTCTAACAGCAAGTGGAAGAAGCGGGGTAATAACTCGCCTAAGCTCAATAGGATCTGGTAAATCTTCAGACTCAATTTGCTGAACAATAAGCCCATCTCAACGAACTTCAGTAATCCTTAACAGACAACACTGATCCTTCTCAGAATTCAGAGATCGCTGGATAGATCGAAGAATAACAAAACAAACTTCTAAATCTCTAAGATCAACTAGCCGCCTAAAATAACATAGTCTAATAATTAGAATACAATGTCGATAGCTAACAGCAACAGTTTGCAAATCACTTGACTAATACTAATTATGATGGAGCTTAACCTACTTATTCTGGTCCTGATTACCACCAGAGAGTAGAAGATCCTGAGCAATAACTCGCTTAAGCTCAATTTGAACTGGAAAATCTTCAAAATCAATTTGCTGTAGAACAAGCCCAACTAAACGATCTTCAGGTATCCTTAGACAACTCTGATCCTTCTCAGAATTCTGGTATTACTGAATAGATCTAACAATAACAAGACAAACTATCAGTTCTCTAAGATCAACTAGCCGCTTAACATAACAGAATCTAAGAATTAGAATACCTTTCCAGAAACAGATCACATGAGTAGGATCCAAATTGGAATCCCCAAAATACACAAGATCGATAAGAAGTTGATCCATTCACAGCTGGTTTTGAGTAGAAATCTTAGAAAAAGAACAAGAAAGCTTTCTTAAGAAAAGTAGCCGCTCAAAAGGTTCTCGCAGCCAAGGAATGAAGATAAAAGAACTACAAGGATATTAAATATAATTACTTGTTGTTTTTGAAGAAAAAATATATAAAATACATGTGCTTCTTTTTTTAAAGTACTGGAATTAATGTGATAAACATATTCATCAAAGAAAGAAAGAAATTATCTTATTAATTGTTTAAAAATTTCACGCATAGATCGATTGTTTAATTTAAAGATGTCCTTGATTTCAAATGCATCAAAGCAAACAAATGAACAAAAGATTATTGTTTCTTATATTCAAATACTTTCCTTACTGTATTACTTGGAGAATTCACGTTATTATCAAGCTAGAAATTTTTGTTAATGTACGAAACAATATTAATAGCAGCATAATAAAAAAAATGCAATTTTGTAATTTTCTTTTTTTTCATATTGGGAAGAGTAAAAACTGCACAGAATGGACATTTACAAAATAATAATCAGCCACGGGAGGATGGGCATGGTAATTAGCTTAGCTAAATTTATGTAGAAGAACACAGAAGGAATACGAGTGGTGAAGAAACATGAAATTGTTTAAAAAATTGGTGAAATTCTTAAGAGAGAGAAATTGAAAAGATTTCATCGTTTTACTGCCAAAGGTAAACTAAAGTTGCTAGCCAATGTGGTAATAACCTGACTCGTCCTAAAAGTCAACTATATCCCACTTCATCAATGGTGAAAACAAGAATTAAATCATTAAAAATGTAGAACAATTAGATCGAAATTATTTATTGGAAAGTTGCTTTTCTTTGTATTTCATTTGTTGTTTTTGACATAGCGCTTCTATTTTCTGCTTTAAGAATTTAAAGTAAATAACCATTTTCTTTTCTTTGCTTCTTGTAACTTCTCAATCAACTACTCTGCAGTTCGAAAGATAAAAAGAAAATATTATTCTATTTACATATCCTAATGGCAGATCATTTTCTTATTCGCTCACAGAAGGTGATGATTATGCAAGAACCAAGATAAATATTTCAATATGAGTAATTAAGGATTAGAAGAGATTATGAGGGGGGTTTTCTCAACACTAATTTCATAAAATAGGAAATTTTAATGAAGAAAATAGATGCGCTTTTATGCCGTTTTAAAGGTATTTTGTGATGAATTATGAAGAGACGATGTAAGTATGAAGAATAAATCATTGTCAAAAAGAAACAACATCTAAACTTATCTCCAAGTTTATAAATTTGGATGAATTAGAAGAATGAAAAATCATAGGCCTTAAGTATTTAACAAATTTATTTAAGAAACTGATTTTAGCAACATTCAAATCATAAAGTAGAACTAAGCTAACAATAAAAAAAGAAATGCTGGATTATCCGTGTGGATCTCCTAGTACCATTAAAACAGATGAAATTAAACAAGTATCTTTTGTAGAAATCAATTACCTACAAAAATCAATAGAAATAATAGAATTTGCAGTGGCGAAGATAGATTCTTCGAATGTCGTTTTTTTCTAAAGAATCTTCTTTTGCTGTGTATCTCTTTTGCAAAGAAAATTTTGGTTTTTAGAGGATAGCCTTTGATTTCAAATAGGTACACAGAATTCTAACTGTTTAGTTAGGATTCGGGGGGGGGGGGGAGGGGAGAGAGAGAGAGATTATGTTGGAAAGGTTAATAAGCCATTAAACTATTGAGAATTAGCTAAAGGTTTTAGCATCAGGAGAGAATTGATATTTTTATTATTTGATACTTATTTTGTGTAGAAAACGAAATATTTTATTAGTGTTTTAGAATATTCTGTACTGTGTTTTGAGGAACGATCTTTCTATCTACAGTACATCTTAAAATCTTAAAATGTATTAGAGTTGATAGTTATTTCAAAGTAAGATAAAAAATTGTGATAATTTTTTTTTAAAGAGGCATGTTTTAAAAACCTCATTTGCCGAAACCTGAAGGAGAAATCGAGGAATGCATGTAGCAAATTTAAAATAGATTTTATTTTGGATATTAAGAGAATCAAGAGAAGACCTTTTTACAAATGGGTGTAAATATTTGAATACTTCTCTCATAGGGAAGTGTTATTGGAGCATCAGAAAGCTTACGAGAAGAATGGGAAATATGTGGAAGCTGAAATGGCAAAACGAAGGCTAGGCTTGCTCAAAGTAGAGTTCAAAAAGCGCTCCAAGCAAGAAATTAAATAGAGGCATCTTAGTGAAGTATGAAAGCAAGCTCGTGGGTTTTTTGTGCGCTCGAGAATCAAACATCTTTTTCATGTTTTTTTTATTTTAAATCAAGAAACAAGAGATCAAAAAAGCTCATCTCAGAGAATACAATAAATTTACCTAGTTCTGGGAAAAGAAAATGCTGGAATTCAACCAAGAAACTGAAAGAGTTGAACAAGAAACAAATCAGCGATACGAAGAAGAAATTACCAAGATTCACGATGAACTACAGCAACCATCAGTTATTAAAATATTGATAAGTCTTGATTGATTGGTGACAATATTTTTGAATTACTGTAGGCTCCAAACCCAAGGACACTACTGAACTTCTCAGCTTAAGGAAAACAGAAGAACAACTTGCTAAACAACATGAGTCATAATCACATTTTGATTTTCAAAACACAAAAAATCATTTAAAATACATTATTTCTTTATGATTTTGGTTGAATTCTCTGTCTTTCTCTAACCTTAGATACATAGATGCTTATCAGATCTAACAGCGAATCTTTGAGATCAAGAAAGAATAGTTTGAAAAATGGAACTTCCAGCACAAAGCTAAGATCTTAAATCTCCTGACACAGATGAAAACCAGGCAAGCCAATGAAATAAATGCCCATAGACAAAGAATCTTTTCTGGACAAGAAGAACAAAGGAAAATACTCACTCAAGAACTCGAAAAGTAAAGAGAACAAACAGGACTCAAGCAAACGATGGATATTTTGAGCGATAAATATTTTCTAAGTGTTGCTTTTGAATTTTTAAATCAAGGTTACTGCAGAAGTTCAATAACGTCAAGAAAGAGTTGGAGTCTACACAGGCGCAAGAACAATTGAGGATGGAAAAATCACTTAAGAATGGATGTAAGAAAGTGCAAATTTGCTGTTAATAAATGTTGTTTTCGTTATTGTCTTTGCTAGCTGTGATAAATGCATCGAAAATCATGAACCAATCGATGATTTCGAACGCTTTTTTCTCGAAAGCCAGCAAAAATAATTAATACTGAAAGCAAATTGATTTAAAAAAAAGTTATTATTATAGATGATTGTGATGGCTTTCATGTGAATTTTCTTAGCACAACTAGGTTGTAAATATTACTTCATACGAGCTTGAAAAATGTTTGGATTTGTCAAAAGTGCTCTTTGTCTTCTCTCTCTCTCTCCCTTTCGTTCTTTTCTTTTTTTTTTGATTTAATCCCTCTTAAACAACATAAGAATTAAATATACCGGAAAATGCCATGATGGAGCACTCTAATTTTGTTGTATTCTAACCCCTTCACCCTCCCAATGCCAATTAGTATTATATCTTATTCTGGTTACCTTTAGAGGTAAGCAGTTGTGCTATTTGATGGTTATTTTTATCTTACTTTTTTGTATTTGATATCTGTTTCGGAATTACTAACTGTTTCTGCCAGTTTTTACTCCTGTTAAAAACGGCTTTGTTTTTAGTTCTCAAACAAATTTTGACAGCTTGATCTACATACAAATACTAAAATATACTATGAATTTAACAAGCTTCTAAAAACATTTCAACTGAGAATAATTAATTAAACAAAAAATAAACAATAATCAGAAAACAACTGAAAAACAATAAACACACATATATGAGAAATCAATTGCTCTCATTGCTGCTTTTATCCTTGCTAGCTACTTCCGTCTTAGCTAAGCACAAATCTTAGCGTAAACATAAATGTCCAAAGAGAGAAAAAACTCTAATTCTTTTATCATCTTTTTTGTGAATCCCTGTTTTGATCTTTCTTTTTGTTGGTTATTTTCTTCAGTGAAAAAGACCCATGATAATGATGATGAAGCTGGAGCTTATGATGATGGAACTGAAACTACTATATAAATAGATGATCTTATAAATAAAGTAGAAGAAGCTAAGCAATAACTCCCCTAAGCTCAAGCGGATCTGTAAAATCTTCAAAATCAATTAAATGATCAAGAAGCCCAACTAAACTAACTTCGGTAATCCTTAACAGACAACACTGATCCTTCTCAGAATTCTGAGATCGCTTAATAGATCTAGCAATCACAAGACAAAGTATAAAGTCTCTAAGATCAACTAGCCGCTTAAAATAAGATAGTCTAAGAATTAGAATACAATTCTGGTACCTAAGGATAGCAAGAGATAACATATCAAGAGAATCCCCAAAATACTCAAGAGAATTAAGAAGTTGACCCATTCACATCTGGTTTTGAGTAGAAATCTATGAAAAAGAACAAGAAATCTTCCTTAAGAAAAGGAGCTGCTCAAAAGGTTCTCGTAGCCAAGGAATGAAGATAAAATAACTGCAGTGATATTAGAGATAATTACTTGTTGTGCTGAAAAAACATATATAAAAATACATGCGCTTCTTCTAAAAATTCAGTGGAATGAAGGTGAAAATATAATCATCAAATAAAGAAAGGAATTATCTTTATTAATTGTTTAAAAATTTCACACATAGATTGATTGTTTAATTTAAAGATGACCTTTAAATATTGTACTAAACAAGGAATTCAAAATGATTTGAGGGAGGGGCATTATGATAATTAGTGAATACTTGTATGGTTTCATCTTTTATTGTCTCTCTTTCTTAATTTAAATATTCTTTACAAGATCTTTCACATAAATCATCCCTCTTAGTTCCTCTCATAGATTATTTGGTCATCCAACAAACTCTCCCACAAGATTAAATTCCTGCATTCAAATTACACAATTAATGACCAAGTACTCCCATTAGGTGAATACAAAGCTTATCCGCTGTTAACTCACAATAATGCAGGATTTAAAATAATACTCACTTAGCTTTAGCAATAAAAATATTATTATGCTTTTCAAGCATCTCCCATAAAACTGCAAAGTTGAAATTGAAATCCACACAAAAACTAATTTCATATTCGTTATGCTTGGAATCAATGAAATATCCAGATATAAGCTATGTTGCTTATGCTTTTTCAGCTGTTTAACTTAGGTTTTTTTTGTAAAGTAAACTACTAATGAAGTATCCGTTTTTTAAAACGCTTTTCTGCCTTTCTCTTAGCAAACCAGTTTATAATTTTTTGTTAAAAATATGCTGTGATGTAGCCTTTCAGAAGGGAAACAAATAGAAGTTAAATAAAAATAATCAATCAGAAACAACGCACACACCGCAAATATGAGAAATCAATTGCTTTCTTTATTGCTTGTATCTTTGGTAGCTACCTCAGTCTTCGCCAAACACAACGCTTCCTCTAAAAGAGAGACTGCTCTTTTTGTGGAAAAAAGCTAAACTCATGATTAAAAAGATGACCTTGCTTAATAACTGTCTGATCTCCAACAGGAATAAGATGCAACTAATCAAGAACTCTCCTAAGCTTAGGAGGAACTAAGAAATGTTGAGAATTAATTGAAAGAACAAATATCCCAACTCGATGACTAATAGGAATCCCCCGACGGCAGTGCTGATCCAGAACAGGCCAAACAACAGTAAGAACTGATCTAAAATCTCCAGGAACAATAGAATGCCTTGAAAAACAAAATCCAATCATTAGATATCAATTAAAGTAACACTAAGGGACAGGTTGAAAGGATATAATATCTTCTCGGGGATTAAACTGCTTCAAATAATGAAGAAAGCTAGAGCGAAAATGTGGATGCTGCAAATAATGAAGGACAAGATGGATAAGAATAGGTGCAGGCTGATTTTGTGCAGAAATCTAAAAAGAGCAAGAAAGCTTCCTTAAGAGGATAAGAGTATTAGAAGGTTCTATCAGCTAATGCATGAAGAAGGAAACAATAATAGTAGAGAAAAATAATTGTTGTTGCGATGAAAAATACATTTAAAATTACCTGTACTGCATATATAAATGCAGCAATGGATAATTCATTTGATAAACAGCATTAGATTAAATGGACAAAGAGATAAAATAACAATATTTTTTCAACAACAAAAACACTTTATCGAATTATTATATTAATTTCCCGAAGAAAACATTGAATTATATTGTTCGTTAAAGAAAGGAATCGTCTGGAAAGAAACAAAGGATTGCTTTCTTTCATTCTTTCTTGGGAATATGAAAAATATTATTCATATATTTTTTCAAATGCTTCAAAGACAAAGCAACGAACTGAACAAAAAAAGTTGACTTTTCTACGAATTCCCAAAATACTGCGATTTTTGCAATAACTTCTTTAGTAATTAAAGTAAAATATTATCAGTATTCTGGCAATATCTTCCTCTTTTTCTTCTTCATCGCGGATATCCTCAAAAATGAAACTCGGCAGTGCTTAAAACGATGTTGAATCCAAACCTGGATATGGATGGAATATGATCGAGCCTAGAAAAACAGATGCGTTATGGGAGAAAATCTTCTATGTTGCGGTGATTTCTACATTGATCGCTTCATTGGTAATCATCGTCGTTGGGGAACCTTCTACGCTGTCTATGCCCACAGATCCCGATGGGCGAGTCTGTGGAGTAGGAGCCTTAGAAAAATATCCATTTATTTACTTTGTCACGCCAAGTAAAAAATACATGTACAGGACAGTCTGCGTGTCTACCTGTCCTACTTTCACTTAATAACCTTCTGAAGGTTCTTCTTTAGATTGTGCACCCAACTCTGTGGTATCCTCTTGCGTCTTCAAGATCTCCAAAAGTGCATCGCGAGCAAATGAGGTCTTAATCTACGATACGACTGAATACATGAATAAAATCTGCCTGCCTAGGAACTCTGCTTACTTCAATCTCGTCTCCCATGCTATGCAGATCAACGTGATCTAGCAGATGTTCAAAAGCATGCGAGATTCCGCATGGCTAATTCTCGGCTTCACTCTCTTCGCTGTGCTCCTGAGCTATTGCACGAAGTTTCTCATCGACAAGAGAACTCTCCTGAAGTGCATTCTCACGAGTTTCTTCGTAATCAGCTCTATTGGGTTCATTCTGCTAGGTGTTCTGTTTTTCATGCGGTTCTTGTACATCGCACTAGGAAACGAGCCAAGTATTAAGAAAGTTATCGAAGAAGACATTGTCCTAGCGAACACCGTCACAAGCTACTCATCGAGTTAGATGTTCAATCTATTCCTAGCGATTGTGTGCGTTGTTAGCGGTGTGATGTTTATTTATAAGTTTCTGAGCTTTGAGTGTGGGAAAACAGCTGAGTAAAAGTAGCTTTAGACAATCAGGGCGAAAATGCTGGGGTATGTGTCGACGATTATCAACGAACAGGGACTGATGAGGATACCCTTCGTGAGCATCGCACTCTGCATATTGATCTTCCTAGCTGCGTTCACAGTCATAACTAACGGGTAAGCTACAGGAACGTTTATGCAGACTTAACTCAAGTAGAGAGAATAATCATCCCAACCTTAATAGTATTATTCCTTCAATTCCTCTCCCCCTCTCTCAGCATCATCTGAGCCCAAGAGAATCCTTCCATTCGAGGCATTGACGCCTCCGCTATTCATGCAGATACTCTGCGTGGTATTGCTACTAATCTTCATCTGGATGATTGTCTTCATCATCGAAGCAGCGTTGTTCTTATCCTACGCGCTGACATTCCAGTGCATCGACAAATAAGTCAACAATGTCCAAAACGGTCATAACTTCCTCTTCACCGAAACAAAGCGACTTATCCTGCTGCGTGTTGGAACCATCGCACTGAGTGCGCTAACATTCTTTATCCGCCCTATAAGATCATTCTTAGAATCCATCGATACGTACGTTCAACGCAAGGACTAACAAACATTCGAGACACAGAATATCCACATCACTTAGAACAAAGAATCTTAAGGATGTCTCTTCAGCATACTCTTATGGTTTTCTAGAATCTACAGAAGTTCATTTCTCAAAAGCATCCAGCCTTATGGATATCTACTGACATATTCCTCTTAGCTGAATTTTCTCACAGCTGGTGGGAAGACGCAAAGTATAATCGACAACACGTTTTATTGGTTTGAGGACATGCTCGATGGCGGACAAGTCTTCGAAAGCCAAGTGAAGTTCACGATTGTATTCATAACAACGACAGCGTTTTATATTGTGATGCTTTTCACCTCGGATATGTTCTTTTCAACGGTGACTCCAACTGTGCTGATGATATTGTCTTGTTTCTTAGTCGCTTAGCTGTATGTCAACACATATGGATCGATATATTCAACGATGATTCTCTACACACTGGTAAAGTTCTAGCAGTAGTTTGATATCAATGATGATCATGTGAATAATTAGACGAGCTTATTAGCGTTCAAATAGTTCATTGACAATATTGATGTGACAGATTAACAGTAGTAATAGTAGCTGTAACCGATATCATTAAATTGAAGAAGAAAAAAGAGTGCAAAAAATGAGAAAAGAGAATAACAAGAGAGACATTATGGAAGAAAGCACAAAAAATAATGAAGAGATCAACAATCTAAGTAGAAGAAAAAGAAATAAAAGAGAATTTTATTGAATATTTTTTATTACATTTATTACAATTTTGCATGGACTTGCTTATCTTACTTATCCCCCTGTGTGTGTGGTTTTTTCTTTAGTAATAAAAATACTAGATATTCAAATTCAAGAATATTTCTTTTGCTATTTGGTTGAACACTTTGTCATTTTACTCCTCCAAATTATAAACCAGAATATGACAATATGGAGAGTAGGGGGGGGGAGGGCATTCTTATTATCCTTTAGAAAATTGAGTGAACTGAATAAAATGTTGATTTCTAAATCATATGAATAAATTAGTGTTTTCATGTTAATTTGTATTGTTTGATCATTCAAGATGGCAAGAAATAATAATATTTTAATTCATAACTTTTTTGTCTCTCTATTGTTTCTTTCATTCGTTTCCAGCAAGAACCTGTTAACTTGTTGTTGACTTTTTGCCTTTTTTAAGGATCACATTTTTTAAGATAAGACCACTGCTACGTTTTAAGACTTTCTAAAGCAAACCACTTGGATTGTTAGTAGGCTTTATGTCTTTGAGTTGTTTTGCTGGTTTACCATGCAGTTTATAGAGCTACATTTAGATGTCGTATATCTGTTAGTGTGTATCTTCAACGAGCTATTCAGAATCGTGCAGTATTTACTCCTATTGATCGATTTATACCACAAGATCTGAAATTTGATTTTATAAGTTATTGATCAAATCCTGTTTCTCAATAGCAAGAGCACCAACATCGACATCAACAGGTACTTCACTATTGTCAACATCCCCTTATGATCCATCGTAGCTATCAAGTAGTTATTGTCTGTTCAGTTTAGTATACGATTCTTCTTCTTAATTGAGTTATTCCTGTAAATTCTTCTGTTGTTCTTCATAAGTCTCGTAGATCTCTCGTGCTGCTTTAGCATTCTCTTGATATTCTTTCAATTTCTCAACAAGCTAAGCTTTCTACTCTTAGAGGTTTTTCTCTTAATCATCGGTGAACTTGCAGAAAGCAGAAGATGCTAGCAGCGAGATGAGAAGAAAGACAGCGATTAGATTAGTTTTCATAACAAAAACGCGGAGAAATGGATTAAATGTATTAAAATCTTGAATTATACTTTCTTCTTTTTTGTTTATTGTTTGAAATCGTCTGATGATTCATCATTCAAAGCCGTTTTTAGAATAATAACATGAATATTATTAATATTTTCATTGCCAAAAGTAGACCTAATAAATATTGAAAGCAACTTCAAGAATACATTTTGGAACATCAAAACACAAACATTGCCCTTCACACAATAGTATCATGTTAGCTCCAGTGCATAACCCTCGATTTCTAACTCATATTTATCATAATAGTAACCATATCATTCTTCATTCCTAATATCCTTTCCCTTCTTCTTCTTTTCCTCCCTCTCTCTCTCAAAGATCAGCAGTCTTCGCAATGATTTCTGTGACATGTTCCGCAATCGGCATGGAGCATGTCCATCCAGGTGAAACTACATTCAGCAAATGTATGCTGTGTTTGTCATTTTCAATAATAAAATCGTTCACGAGTTCTCTCGTCTTCAAATCCACTAGTTATGCTCTGATTCCAGTTCTGCCAGGTTTAAAATTTCTCTGCACATCCTTCGGAAATCCTAGCATATTCGTAGGCTGGCTGTCATAAAGCGTGCATAGTTTCATGGCTTGTTTGATCACGTAAGGTGTGTACAGTTTCTAGGTTTCAAATAAGAAATGTTTCAAATAAAACATGCTCTTGTTGCTGCAAACATTCAGCAGATATTATTTCAATAAATCAGCGCATTCGAGGATTTCTTTCTTGCCAAGATCACTGAAGGATTGGTTACTATCACCGTATTGTTCCCTGTAGAATGCTGGCATAGCACTAGGTCCAAATTTAATATGCCCATCGACAGTGACAGTTAAATGAACTCCTAAGAAATAATTCCCTTTTTTAGGTGGAATCGGGTAGATCAAAGATTCCACTGGATGAGTAGTCTTCATCTGATATCCTGCAACGAGATAATGTCCTTTAAACGGGAGGATCGTGTATTTTTAGCAAAAACCAAATAACCTAGCGATACTATCTGCATACAGACCAGCACAATTTACTACATATTTTGCGTTCACTTAGTATTACCCTGATGCGTTCCCTGGACTACCCTTGTGGTGAATGATCAAGTTAGACGATCCATCGCTAGATTGATGGTGTCTATTGAGGAATGCTGAATTATTCAAGATCTACACATTTTTCTAACCTAATAGTTCTTTCCCTAGACACTCGATGACTTTGACATTATCGCTGACACATGTTGTCGGTGTAAATAAATATTAGTATCCTGAATGTTATTATCGAAGGTTTCTCTCGATGCTGCTGGCTTCTTTGAAACTCAGCCATTAGTATTCGATACCATTGAGTTCGGCTTGCTTTTTTAATTATATTAGGCGCTCATATTCTTCTTCGTCTGTGGCCACAACTAACTTGCCTGTATTCCTAGGAGAAATAGAAGGTAATAGGGGGTTAGAGGAGTTTTGAATTAATGAAAGATGTACATACTTAAGAGGTAGTTTATTGTCCTTGCAATACTAAGTGAGTGCTTGATTGCCAGCTTTACAGAATTTCGCTTTGAGGGAGTCAGTGGAGTAGTACAAACCAGAGTGGATAACACTGGAGTTGCGAGTTGAAGCATGCTAGCCTAATGAAGATTCTTTTTCAATTAATGCGATGGAGAGATGAGGGAATTTTTTGGAAAGTGCTCGAGTGACTGTAGCTCCAATGATTCCACCACCGATTATACAGATGTCTTTGGATAAACTGTCAGGGGTAGGAAAAATATGGTGAATAAGAGAAAGAATGAGAGAGGAAATGTTTGGATTGAAAGAAAGATTGTTCTGTAGTAATTTACTTCTTCATTTCGACAGCTGCGGTGACTAAAGTGGGTGGTTTATCAGTTCGCGAAACTGGGATATTGTTTGAAAATACAAAAATTAATAAAAGATATGAATGCTATTCGGAGATGATATTTCATAAATATTAAGAAAGTATCCTCACTATTCTTTCTTCATTCAGTTACAACTCACAATAAATATACAATCCAATCCTCAACTTAAACAACTTAATCTCTCAACAGAGTAGTAACATAGTAAACAATCGGAAAAATAAACACAAACAAAATAATATTATTATTAAAATATGAGTAATCGATCTCTGCTTGAAACTTTTATCTTTCAAGCTGCTCAAATGTGATAATCAAAGATCATATGATTTATCCCACTGCCTATTGAGTTGATTCTTCACCATCCAAGCCATCCCAGATGCTAGTGGACCCTAGATAATTTACAGAAGAAAGAAAAATTAATTTTAGTTTAGATTTTCCAAAAAATAAAATAGCATTTATTTGCAAGATATTAGAGGTATGGTCTTTGTTAAAGAGTTTTGATAGCATCATTTTTGGTAATATTTGAATAGAGGGTGTTAGTACCTTAATGAGATTCATACTGATTCCTTTGTAGAATGTGAGAATCGCTCCTTCTTTTTTAATATAATGTACTATCAATTCCTTGTAACTCCTAAAAATATTATTGATGAATATCAAAAAAGAAACAAATTAATATGAATCATTTTTTTTTTCATAAAAGAAATTTGAAACTTTATTTATATTTCCATTACATAAGATGTGGCTGCTCCTTATTCGCGACGAGAAGACTCTATGCTTGTTTCCGCTTCTTCATAAGGTCGAACGGATAAGAAACTACAAAGAAATAAAACCTATTAATATCCCATCAATAAAAGAATTACTCTAATGTCTAATTTGTTGTTTTTGTTACTGAGCTATGAGATGGTAGCTCCAACTGCGCCGACAATGAAATCCATATACCATTTATTCACATTAGCTGAATGCGTCTGTTTCAGATGCTATTTCATACTTGTAACCAAATAAAACCCACATCCATGGTAGAAGATCACTCCCTTTAGAACATAAAGCACAAACAAATTAATAAGAAAATTAGCAATTCACTAAATAGAATAATTCTTTTGCTTACGACTATTCCTAAACTCAATCCACTGTAAAAGCTCAAGATACCTTCTTTTCTGTAGATTGTAGATATTGAATGGGATATGCCTTTGTATGTGAAATTATCACGCTCCATCGCCATCCTAGTTCTTTTGAAAAAAGGAGGAAAATGTTTTTTCTTTTTTATTAGCCTTGCTAATACTTTCTAAATGAATTTATTGTCTCCCTACCTGAGGAACTCGAAGGGATAACAAACAGTTTATCCAATCACACCAGATATCGCTCCAATACTGAAGAGCAAGAGTCTTTTGGTGCCTTTTTTCTCGTTTGGAAACGGATTGTAATATGTCTAAAAAGTGATTGAAGTTAGAAAAAATAAATGCTAAGAATATTTCCTTTTTTTGTCAGGAGTTGCTAGTGTGTGAATTGCAGAAGTTGCTTACTTTTCGGAGGTGGTCGAAGACTGAAAAGTTCTGTTAACAAACAAGTTTATTTAGTTATTTTAAAAATCCAAAAGATGCATCCAAAATCCTTACAATTCCAGATAAGGGGAAGATTCTCATAATATTAGCTGAGTTGCCTCTCCACATGTTTTTTACACCATGCGTTTTAACTAAATAGTTTGCTTCTTTCATCGCTTCTTTGTATGAGAAGTGTCGGTCTCTGGTCTAAGAAAACATCAAGACAACGAATGTGAATAAATGTGGAGACAATCAAGGAAAGAAATGTGTGCTGACAATGAAGAGAAGTTTGACTCTTTCGAAAGGAGCTATGACTGATTTGGCACATGCACCTGCTATCCCTCCTTTAAAAAGAATAACAGTAGTTAGATTGTGGAGGCATTTGGTGTTTTTTGTGTGAGTGCATTATTAGATGGGCTACACATTTGTAAAACAAAAGGTTGTTTGATCTTTACCAGAGATGAGACTCTTGAAAATTTAGCTTTATTTTGAGTGATTATGGTGATGATGAGGATGAGGAGGTTTTTGGTAGTGAAGATTGTTCTAAGATGTATTTGTTGTCACAGCAGCAACTGCCTATTGAGCAATGAGTGGAGGAAGAGTTACAATATGTGTTGTCATTTTTGATATTTTAAAGCTAAATTAACTAGAAAGAGTTTTGATTTAATTCTTTCAGAATTCCGGATAAGGAAAAATAGTAAGAATCTATTAATATTACGTCTGATTGCGGGATTCCGTGTGATGCCATCATCATCAGCAGGAATAAGAAACAAATGATAAAGAATAAATTAATTTTGGGGGGAAAATATAATAAATTGTTGGATTGCATTAAGGGGGGATAGATTCTTCGTATGATTGAACTAGAATGGGTTAAATCGGGAGGGATTTTATTAAAAACATATGATCTTCTTTTTAAAGCCTTTTATGTTGTATTCTTTGGTTGAATCTATGGTAATTTTGCTGTCTGAACAGAATTACAACTTTGAAAAACATAAACAATTACAGAAAAGAGAGTTTACAACCATGCATTTTTATTAGCCTTTTTGACAAATAACTCAATAAAAATCAAATCATTTCCAAATTTGAACATGATAACACCTTGATCCTTGCTGCTTGGCTATTTCCCTCAGAAGAACTTAAGGTTATTCGCAAAACTAGTATATTTGAGTAGCATTTCGGATGTGATTCTAGGCTTGACTTTAGCAATCGAATCCAAGAAATCTTATTTGTCAACTTACGCGGCGTATATATCCCTTGATAGCGCATGCAAACCAGCTTCTCTGACGATTAAAGTAAGCTCAGCGCCAGAATATCCCTCCGTTGCTTTGGCTAGTTCTTCAATGTCTAAATCACCTTCTTTGACAGGCATGTTATTCCCAAGAATATTGATTTTGAGGATCTCCCTGCGACATTCTAAATCAGGAGGGGGCACGTAGATCAAATGGTCAAATCTACCAGGACGAGTTAATGCTTTATCGATGATTTCTGGGCGATTCGTAGCAGCGATGATCACGACGTTCTTGAGTCCTTCTATTCCGTCCATTTCGTTGAGTAACTAGCACAATACACGCTCAGAAACATCCGTTCTAAAAAAACAAAAAGCAAAGCGAAATTCAAAATTTATTTCAATAAACCTTCTAATAACTCTTAATCTCCTTACCCTGCTGATCTTTGAGTTGCGATGGCATCAATTTCATCGAAGAAGATAACTGCTGGTGCACACAGCCTAGCTCGTCTGAACACTTCCCTAAGTGCTTTCTCAGAATCACCAACATATTTACTGAAAAGTTCTGGACCTTTGACCGCTAAGAAATTCAATTTGCTTTCCGTTGCGATTGCCTTAGCGATCATTGTCTTAGAGCAACCTGGAGGGCCATATAACAGGATACCCTAAGAGAAAGGAAGAAGAAGAATTAATGGTCAAACATTAATTGTTCATTTGGTTATTTGAAGTACCTTGGAAGGTTATATTCCCATCCTCTTAAACGCTTCTGGATGTTTCAGCGGCCATTCGATGACTTACTTGATCTAGTCCTTCGCGCTGCTGTACCCACCGATATCTTTCCAAAACACCTACAAAAACAATCAATATTTTCATATCCTTCTTTCTCTGCAGACCAATTATCCCCCCATTTTAATTCTCTTCCTACCTTAGGAATATCCATGAGAATTTCCTTAACACCCGTTGGATGAACATTCTACAATGCTTCCTCAAAATGCGCTTTATCTAAAGTATCCTTTGCGTCTTTGATTCGTTAAAGCAGTGTCTCTCTTAATAGACTCACAACATCAGCACCTGAAAACCCATTCATCTACTAGTTTATATCGTTAATGTCCTCTTCATTCAGAGAATGCTTGCATCTTGCAAGATAGCTTTGGAATATTGCTAATCTATGAAACAAAAAAGAAACAATTTCTAACCTTTTTTGTTACTTTTTCTTTCTAAATACCTATGTCCAGTTTTGGGTATTTCAAAAGCGATTTCTTTATCTAATCTCCCAGATCTTCTCAGTGTCTCATCGATCTTCTTTGGTTGTGATGTCGCACATACAACTAACACTCGATGATTCGGTTTGAGGTTATCGATCTCTGCTGACAATGTTGAAATCAATCCTTTGTTCGATTTATCACATATCACATGTAGATCATCGAAAAACAGCACTGTTGGATATTCATTGCTCTTTTTCGCTAAACTAAAGAGTCCTTCGATGTTTTTCTCGCCTTCACCGACAAGTCGACTAAGGAATTGCTTTGAATCAGCCATAATGAAGCGAACTTCTGTCATCGTTTAGCTGAGTTTCTTCATTAATTATGTTTTTCCTGTACCACTAGAACCATATAATAAGATACCCTACAAAATGAAGAATTCGAAAATGAATATCAAATAGGGATTGGAAGAGTTGTTTGTTTGTGTTTGTGTACCTTGATAGGTGAGAACCCAAGGTCATTGAAATCTGAGTACTAAAACAACGAGAGTCTAATGTAGTTCTAGATTTCCTCTTGCTGTGCAGACACACCAGCGAGGACAAGTATTTCTTCTGTTCCTTGAGATCGTTGCGATTCGTTGTTGTTTTTCGTGTCGATGAACGTATTTTCAGATGGTTTGTTAGTGATTTCGATGTTTGCAAGGCGGAATGTTGTCCTGAATCAAAAATAAATAAACATTCGCTCATCTAATCCTTAGTTAATATAACTGTGCATTGCTTACTTCTTTGAGATGATATACTTAGCCGCTGGAATCTACTGTCCTTCTTCTTCTTTAACTACAGTCTCATCTGATGCCTACTTCTCTTCTACTCCTTTTGATTTTGAACTTGAAGCCATCGAAGAATTCACTGCATGAATGATTCTAAATGAGTGTTTCTTCCCGTAGATCGAGAAAGTGAGAGCATCACCTACACCTACAATCTAATTCAAGCTCACCTCTTTGAAATAGCTTAACACCAGCGATTGATGCAATGAGCTTAACGACAAATCATTCGACAACGGTACAAGCGTCAAAGACACAGCAGCAGATAAATTCTTTTGCTCACCTGCTACTTCCATGACTTTCACTTCATTGTCTTCCTTTTTAACCTTACCGTTCTTTTTCTTGGAAGCAGCCGTCGACATAATAAGCGAGAATAGTAGTAGTAATTAGTGTTAAGTTAATTTCGATTGGAATATATTTAGATTTTTTTTTTAGAGGATTGGAAGTGCTTAAATTAATAGGAAAAGAGAAGCACTAAATGTTTTGGATTCAATTTACTGCTACTTGTTCCTGATGGGAAGGAGGTGTAATTAAATAAGGTTAACAATAATATTAAACAAATAAAGCAGCTTTATTCTAAGAATATCCCTTTTCATTTATTTTTCTACATTATTTTAACTTTCTTTATTTTCTTAAATGTACATCAAACAATATATCTTCATTTTTTATCCATAAGATCGCTGCTATTTTCCATTTGAAGTATTACCAAACACAAACAAGCTTTTTAATAATACCTTGCCTCTCTCTCAACATTTGCAATGTGGTTTTCAATTTAATCTCCGCAAGAACATTATTATTTTTCTCTAATGGAATCTTCAATAATCATTATCTTAATCCTTTTTTCACAGTGAATCTTCATCGAATCTCTTATCCTTTTACCTGATTCCTCTCCTTACAGTCAGCTTACTGAAAACGAAGCAAACGTAGATCAAAAACGATATCAAAATACTTCCAATCAGCACGATTTTCACAGCTTGTTTCCCTCGTGGGATCGAATACCCAATGAGCCACTCATAAGTTCTCTCCGTTATTGAACCGTATTCCTATTAATTCTATCCACTGTGTCGATTTGCACCAAGCACTTCCCAATAGCTTACATTAATTGATACTGGATTCACAGAATCACTTTCAAAAGTCACTACCACATCATTACCGTTTAAATCAGAGTTTCCTGTACTTTGATGCATAACTTACAGATCAAAAACTCGCACACTTTCGGGCTGCAAAACACCAGTGAATAATGCATTAGTCTTACCTGTTTTAGGATCGATTTAGGTTACTTACAATTTCACATTTCCTTATTTGACGAACGTTTTCAATTTAAAGATCGCTTTCTTAGGTGCAATCTTGAACCCTATTTATTCACCTTACTGCATGAGGAGATAAGATAGCTTCACATTCGGATTCAATTCAAATAGTCTATCAGTAGACGGAGCTAAGATTATAAATCTAGCATCAGTTTATGCTTCGATAGTTATCAGTAGTTGCTTTTGATTTTTGTATTGAAGTTTCCCAGCTATTACGAATGTATTATGCAAATCTTATGTTTTCATGATCTGAAAAGATTCCGCAGTGATGGTCTTAGAATGCCATACATAGTCACTCAAAAGCTTCTTAGTAATAGCAATACTAGGGAGATTACTGGTTAGAGCATTGTTAGTTAAAACTGGATCAGCAGCGAAAATAACCGATCCATGATTCACATTGAGTTGAATTGTGGTATCTTTAGAGTAGTTAAAAATAAACGATTCCCTCTAGTTAGACTTGAGTTATGCGACAACAGGGATGCCTTGTTAGATCTGCAGCAATGAGCTATTGGCTAAAGACAGGCTTGTAAGGAATAAGACGATGAGGTTTAGTTAGAAATATGTCATGGTGAAGATGTATTATGACATAAATTTTTTTTTCCAATTTGGAAGATATTTGTTTGGTTCTCAATGCAACTATTCGATTATTAAATAACTTTGCTGGTTTTAAAATATGTATTTGTCTTTCCAAATTAAGAAACGTAATTATTGTGTGAGTGTGCAGATCCCTTCTAAATCAAATGACTACTTCCTTATGAAATGGAGCAAGTGAAAAAGTCAGAATGTTATTATTTGAAAGAGTGACACTAAATATGTTGAAAAACGGATCAAGAAAAAAAAAAGAAGAAAATTGATTACAATTCTAATAAGCATACTTAAACATGTTGATGAAAATAAGCACACAATTAAGATTCTGTATCTGGGTATGTTTTATTTGAAAGCAAACCCAAATAGACATACTAATACACATGGAGGTTTGTAAAAAAATTATTAACTAGAGGAGCAATTAACTGAATTTACAATATTTCTCTCTCTCTCTGATTAAGCTGAGAATTGCATGAGGAGAATTCAAACTACTTTGATGAATTCGTAGCCTTGTATTGATATACTACCTTAGAGTTCAAGTCGGTAGAAAAAAATCGATTAAGCAACCAATCTTTAAGTGTAATTTACTTCGTTTGATTTTCTTGCCTTTGTTGTGGAAGAAAATTAAAAATAAAAAACAAAGAAACAATTACAAAGAGAAATAGTAACTACACTATTGGACACAGACATAGAAACACCAGCAACTTGAAGCTAATAGTGTTCTTGTAATTACTATCGAATAATTCTCTCCCTTGTTGAAAAGGTATTTTCCATAGAAATTATATCATTGCTTGGTTGTTGTTGTTGTTAATACGATTTCCCTTTTTTGTTGTTGTTGTTGGAATTGTAGAATAAATAAAATATTGTTAGAAAATTCCCAAAAAATGACGAGCAGCAGTGCGAACAGCAACGAAGACATTGAAGCGCATATCTTGCGTAAGTTTGATATCATCTAAAAGCTAGGTAAAGGTGCGTACGGCATCGTGTGGAAGGCATTCTGCAAGAAAACGAAATAAACCGTCGCGTTAAAAAAAGTCTTCGATGCGTTTCACAATGCAACGGACGCGTAGAGGACATTCAGAGAAGTTATGTTCCTGCAAGAGCTGAACGGCCATGAGAACATTATCAGGCTGACAAACATCATTAAAGCGGAGAACAATAAGGATTTATACATGGTGTTTGACTTCATGGAGACAGATTTGCATGCGGTAATACGAGCGAACATCTTAGAAGAGATCCACAAGTAATACGTCGTGTATTAGATCCTCAAAGCGATAAAATACATCCATTCGGGGGAGCTTATCCATAGGGATTTAAAGCCATCGAATATTTTGTTAAATTCCGATTGTCTCGTGAAACTAGCTGATTTCGGCTTAGCGAGATCCGTAGCTGTATCCGATGATGGTGATAACCCTGTTCGAACAGAGTACGTCGCAACTCGATGGTACAGAGCACCAGAGATTCTTCTGGGCTCAACCAAATACGCGAAAGCAGTGGATATGTGGAGTATCGGCTGCATTGTAGGCGAGCTCATCACGAATCGCGCAATCTTCCCAGGGAGTAGTACGTTGAACTAAATCGAAAAAGTTCTGGAGCTAATCGGGAAGCCCTCCGCTGCTGATGTGGAGTCACTCGAATCCTCGTTAGCGCCTAACATCCTCGCTACAATCAACACCTAGAAGAAGAAAACATTCCAGTAGATGTTCCCAGGAGGTTCAGAGGAAGCCATCGATTTGATAAGGAAGTTACTGTATTTCAATCCTAATCAGCGGCTAACAGTCGAGCAAGCACTGGAACATCCCTACGTAAAGGACTTTCACTGTGTCGAAGAGGAAATCAGCTGCGATCGAATTATTCCAATTTCGATGAATGACAATAAGAAGTTTTCGATTAAGGAATATCGAGAAGCACTGTATAATTAAATCGCAATGAAGAAGAAAGAACTTAGACTTAAAGGGTAAGCTAGTTATATATTGTAGTAGCAGTAATAGATATTAACACAATAATAGTCAATACCGTAAGCTGTATCATAGTAATAACAGTAATAGTAGTCTCCAGATACTACAAACAATGGAGTGACAGCAGCCAAATAGTCTACTTCCGTTCATCCTGCTTCTTCACAGAATATATCCACTCCACAACAACAGAATAGCTAATAACAGTAATAAGCTAAATCGTATTACCCTAGTAATCAATCGACAGCACCGTAACAGTCCCAGTAGCCTTATTCAAATTAGACTCACTCTTACACCTAACCCTAGCAATCTAGATCTTAAGTCGCACAGCAAGCACAAAGTAGAACAGTGTATCCTTAGGCACGCTAGCAATAACAGCAATAACAAGATCCTGAAAAAGAACAACTAAAACCATCTTCCACCTCTCCATAGCCTACTGCATATGTCTAAGCATAGCAGCAATAGCAGCAGTTGATAAAACAACAGCAATAAGCTTAAGCAACATAGCAAGCATAGATATAAAGAAGTTACTACACTGCGAGCAGTTTACAGCCATCCACGACGAATAACTACACAAGCTCCGTGAATTCCTCCATCGGAAGTGGTATCAAAGAAGACAAAAAAGTACTTGTGAATGCTTCGAATAGTCATGTCAACAAAAACACTTCTTCTGGGTTCTATCCTGCTCAGCAAGTAGCATAACCAGCCAACAACTCTTCTTCCAACAACAACAACAACAATGCCTCAGGTACCTTCGCATCATCGCCATCATCAGGTGCAACACCAGGTATCATGGGTGCAACTGCCTATGGTTCTTCCAAATCTTCTTCTCTTGTGACCTAAAATTCCAAGTACATATCTTCTTCTTCTGCCGCTTCCTCGTCTTCTTAGCAAGCGTATGCACAGCCTTCTTCGAAATACCTCCCTTAACACTCGCACAAGAGTTACAACAACAATGGTAGTTTTGTTAATAATAACAATAACAGCAGTAGTGGAGCTGGTTTTGTTTCATCGAATGCAAGCAACCCAGTGAGCTAGCAAAATATTTCTGCTGTTTAGCAGTCATCTAACCCTAAAAGTTCATAGAACTAATACTACGCAGCTTAGCAGTATTTGCAGTCACATTTATAGCAGTCATAACCTACTTAAGTGTCTTCCACCAAGCAGCCCTACAATCATTCACACTCATCTTCATCTGGTGGAAATAATACGTTTGCACAGTATCAGCAGCACTACTAACAGCAATAATAGATGCCCTAGTAATATGTTAGATCATAAACGTTTGGAAACTCGAGTCACGTGAGATAACCCTCGAATAACGCGCAGAAGACAAGAAAACAATGAGAAAAAGAGGGAGATAGAGAGAAGGATGTTACTTTTTTGATTATTTTTTGAACAATAATAAATCTTAATTATTTGATGTTATTGTGTATGTAATGTAATATTCATGAATTCTCCCTGGGCTTTTTCTTTGAATTTGTTCTTTGCAAAAATAGAATAAAGATTTTTGTGATTGATAAAAGTCTAAGAGGTATGAGTTTTTGCTGAGAACAATAAGGACATTTTACATTAATTTTTTCTTATTCTTTTTGTCGATTTTTTTTCTTTCAAAGAAGTAAAAGCTTTTCAAATCTATCAATGATTTAATTTTTTAGAAAAAATAGAAAGGCCAAACTTGTAACTTCTCCTAAAAATCGTTCTTCACCAGAATAAGTTATCTTGGAACTCCAGAAAATACTTTAATCTGATCTTCCTCCAACTCTTCCTACTGATTTAGTGGAACAGCATTTTTCTTTGTTGGACTCATTTTTAACAGATAATCCTTTCATTAAAAGAGTGGGTAGCAAGATAATTGATAAAATATCTTCAAGAAGAGAATAATTTAATAGTTTTAATGAGAATTTTCATTTTTATGAAGAATCATTTCTTTGTTTCTATTCATAAACCTATTATTTTTGAGGATATTCATTGTTAAAGCTTTCTTTTTTATTTTTTAATTAATTATTATTACGATTTCTTCACCTATTCTCTTTTAAAAAAGTGTATCAATAATTAAGTATGATGATAGATAGTATGAAGGAGATATCAGGAATAACTAACCAAATCGATAAGGTTTGTACAAGCTATTTTTATTTTTTGCTTTATTGTTTATGTTATGCTTCATAGGGTAGTACTTCTTACATGATCGAAGTAGATATGAAGGTGAGTTTAAAGATGGCAAATTGAATGGCTATGGTAAGAAAGAAGTGTTTTACTTTATGATTTATTGATTTTAACAATGTTTGATATTTTTAAGGTAAGTAGTTCGAGAATTGTGGAGGCAGATATGAAGGTGAGTGGAAAGATGATAATTATCATGGTCAAGGTAAGAAAGAAGGATCTTTACTTAAGGATTTATTGATCCCAACAATGTTTTTATTCTTGAGGTAAGTGGTTCGGGAATAATGGAGTCAGATATGAAGGCGAGTATTAAGATGGTAAATATCATGGCCAAGGTAAAAAGTGATTTACTTTATGATCTATTGATTCTAACATTGTTTGATATTCTTAAGGTAAGTTGTTCGGGGATAATGGAGTCAGATATGAAGGCGAGTATAAAGAAGACACATTTCATGGCCAGGGTAAAAAAGAAGTTATTTATTTTATGATTTATTGATTCTAAGATTATATTTGATATTTTTTAGGTAAGTTGTGGTTCGGGGATAGTGGAGACAGATATGAAGGCGAGTTTAAAGATGGTATATTTCATGGTCAAGGTAAGAAAGAAATGATTTACCTTATGACTTATTGATTCTAGTATTGTTTGATGATTCGATAGGTAAGTACTTCTGGAATAATGAAGACAAATATGAAGGTCAGTGGAAAGATGGCGAAAAGCATAGCCAATGTAAGAAAGAGGGATTGTCTTTATGATTTACCAATTCTAACATTGTTTGATTATACAATAGGCAAGCTGTTCTGAAATGATAAAGACAGATAAGAAGGCGAGTTCTGAGATAACAACATGAAATGGCATAGAAGATAGTTAAGCTATTTTGAAATGCCATCAATTTTTTCTGTTATTTATTATAAAGCCTAAGCCTATTTTTTAAGTTTGTTGAAAATAATACCTAACACTAAATAATTAATAATAAATTTTTACTTTTTTCAATGAGTTGAAATAATCAAATAGAGAGAACTCTATATGATATTGTATTGCTTCTTTAGAATACTTGTTTTTTACTCATAATTATGAAACAAAATAAATAAGAATATTTTTCAGAGAAAGTGCTGAAATATTTGTTGCTAATTAAAAAATAAAGAGTCTTCTTGAAATTCCATTAGAATAGAAACAAAAACAATTGAGATCTTTTGTTAATTCTGGTGACATATGGATGCTTTCTTAACTAAAATATGATTTTGAAGAGTTTCTGATGATATTTAATCAATAAAATAATAGAAAAGAACATATTAAAAAAACTGATAGAGACAATAACAATACCGCAATTTCTTTGATAAGAACATTAATCAAAATAAAATGAATTCTCCTGATAGAATACACGACTTTTAGGTTTATCCGATGAGGAAGATGAATATTCCTCAGATTTTAGGTGTAGACATTTCAGATTTACTTGACTTAGCAAGTTTGACTCTGAGAATTCATGATTAAGCTGTCACCCCTACTGAAGAATAGGATATGACATCTATTTTAAAGTCTCTGAATAATAGAATCCAATGTTTCAAGGTTGAAATGAAGGTAAACAAGATGAATAACAGAGAATACTTGTGGCCTCTTCTTTTTTCCCTTACTGGCATTAAACGGTTAGCAATAGAACTCTAAGGAGTGAAATCCCTAAACTTTATCGAAAACAAGAATCTAGCTTTGATTTCAACTTATATCTCAAAGTTAATTAATGTCACTCACTTGTCTCTGAATGCTTCGTAATGTTAAATCGAAGCTGATGATGACACGAATTTCTCTCTTGGAATTGAGAAACTTGAGCATCTTGAAAGTCTTGAGTTACTTCTGGATAAGAGCTCAATAGATCCAATTTAATTACTGTAGGTTTCTTAAGCAATTGGAAAGGCTCTGAAGCTCTCCAGTCTAGTGTTGAGATTGAAAACAAATAATATTCTAGATCCCAGAGTATGTCATTTGAGTTCTTGCATTTTTAAATTAAAATAGCTAACTGAGCTTGAGCTGAATCTTGAAAATAATAAAATCTAGCAGTTTGGGATGAATTACTTGCTCAATGTCATCTCGCAGCTCTAGTAGATCAAAAGTATCAATATTTCACTAGCAAATAATGAAATCAATTCCAAGGAAATTAGGAACTAAGATCCTTAGAATTTTTCTTAGTTAAAACACCTGGAAGTTATGAAACTCAACTTGGAAGGAAATAAACTTTTTGATTTGGGAGTGGATTCTTTGATCGAAGGGTTATCAACTTTGCCTAGCTTATCGACGTTAGATCTGAATCTTAAGAAAACTTGTTTTAGCTTATCTAAAGACAATAAATATGAAGCTCATTTCTCAAAGCTCAAGAATCTGTAGCAGCTATCCCTTACACTAGATGATAATGAACTTGGAGATTCGATTCAATTTTTGCAAGCAGGATTATCACAGTTTCAACAGCTAACTTCCTACAGCCTCTCAATTAGCAATAGTAAGCTTGGGATTATTGGAATGAAATCCATTTCCTAAGTTCTTCAATCATTTGTAAATCTTCGAAGACTTAATCTTAGATACGACTTCAATAATTTATCAGATTCATTTTTCCAATATTTTTAGAATTCCTTAGAGAAGCTAGACATGTTAGAAGAGTTAACTTTACAAGCGAGAGGGTGCTCTTTAACTGACTAATAATAGAAAATTGTTTTCGTTGAGATTTCTAAGCTTTCGAATCTCCGAAGTCTCTCATTGATTTTATTGAATAACAAAATTGGAAAGATTGGATTGGATTAACTCTCAAAGGCAATTGAGAAATTAGTTTAGCTAAACCATCTGAATATCACCTTCAGTACTCAAACCATCAATAGAGATGCTCCATCTTAACTTATTTCTATCATAGCAAAACTCTAGCACCTAAAAAGTCTCATTTGCTTAGATTTAACTAAAAGGACTAAGAAGCACATTATCAAGAAATCTAAACGATTAGTGCAATTTTGCAATCTAAATTGAGGAAGATCAATTATAATTTCCAAAGACACAAAGAGACATTCATTTTCAGAAAAAACTGCTTGATTTCATTAATTTAATTACAACAGTTTTAGAAAAGTGTATGAATTTTTTAAATTAATATCAATGGTTAATTATTTTTTTGTCCTATCCATGGATAATTTAATTAAAATATCCTTGGATTGGGTTATCCATGGGCTGGATATCTATGACATCCTTTAGTGTTGACCTTCTTAAGTGTCTTTACTAAATTCAATATCTATTATACTTTTCTTTCATTCGGTTCACAATAGTAAAAAGGTTAAGCATAATCTAAGAGAAGATGAACATTTATTTTGGCTATTGTTGATGCAAGAATATTGGGTGATATTTGTTGGATTCATTAAATGGATAATGTATGGTTAGGTTTAGAAAATTATTTAGATGGTAGTTTAGGAAAGGATAATCTATTCAACCCCATCATTACTTCAAAGTTGATTTCATCTGGTTAATTAGTAAATGACAGGATGTCGTTGTTGTTTTTATTTGGTTCTAAAGTTTATTAAGGGAAGAAAGATTCATTGGGAATTGCTGGGTTTCTGTCATTCAAAGACTCTGGTAATTTTGAAGTTATCAGGGGTATTTGATAATGCAGCATAGAAGATTATGAAAGGAATTCATTATCAGAGATCTCAGTACTTTCGATGATTTACTACATTGGATTGTTCTCATAATGAGTGATAACTGGTTTACTAGGATAACTTTTAAACCACTGATGATTCAGCGCAGTTGCCGCATCGAGTCGTTATTTTGGATCTTCCTGAAGAACCAATAAGAGAAAATTTATCCCAGAAGCAGAAATATTTTGTTCATTTTGTTGATACTCTCTGCCATCTCTATTATACTAGTCTAGCATTGCTGTTAAGACAGATAGATCTAGTTCATATTTCCAAGAACCATCGACTTTCTTAATGGATTAATAAGGGTATTTCTTGAAGAATAAATAAAAAATGCTCACACCAAGGGCGAAAATATCAATTTAAGAAGTTATTTCTTAGCCACTAAGAACCTCAGGTGCTATGTAATTATTCTGCCCTTGCTTGATTAGCATCTATCTATATTATTCTGATATTTCATCGAGATACTTGAAGTTAATCAGGAATATGTCGTCTCTGATACTACCAGGCGAGATAATAATATTTTCAAGGTTTATATTCCCATGAAAGACTCCTTGTGCATGCAAAGATCGTAGTCCTTTAAGAATAAAGAAGGTATATTTTGAAATAGCCATTTCTGATGGAGAAGAATCAGATATTTTCAGGAGATCTTCACCAAAAAACGAATCAAATCTCAAGAAAAGATTATTCTTTTCTTCATATATTTTCTTTAGCTTTGGCAGAATGTCGCATTAGATTCTCCTGAGTAAGGAAATCTCATTGCTAAGGAGTCGCTTTTGGACAGGTTTTAATCCTGTATTATTGATGATCTTCACAACACAAAGAGTTTCTTTTTTTTATCAATGCACTGATAAAAATGCTTTGAAATTCGTTTATATACATAGAAACGATACGTGAACATTGGAAGACGGCACTGGTTCTTCAGTGCCTTCAGCCAAATTTTATGAATGGAATCGTTCTCAGAGACAAGTTTACATATTACATTATCTTCGACATTCTCTAGAATTATCGCAAAAATGTTAACTATGTATGATTAACATTCGAGAATCTACATTGAAGGAGTTTTGGTATCATCTTCGTACTTTACAAGCCATCCATCAGGTAGCAGTTAGAAGTAAAAGGATTTAAACTGCTTATGAAGATCAGAAAATGTCAATAATTAACCTCCCAAAAGTGGCTTTTTATTGTTTTAATTATTATTCCATTTTGACCCTTCTTTAACTTCTTTGAACGGCGAATGTGCCTCAAGGAACCTTCTCAGATTACTAGGATCGTTTATCATTTCATTGAATGCCATCATACCCTTTCTCTCTTCCATGTAAAAAGTTCAAAATACAACACAAGATAATGCAAATCCCCCTCTAATTATTATTTAATAAGGGCTTGAAAAAAGAGACAGATTTTGTCTCTTTTGTCTGCAAAAACACTAATAAGTTTCCTTTCTCGTTTAATGTGTGGTGTTACAATTAATTTTGATCTCTGTATCTTTAAATAAGATTAAAATCTCCCTCCTAAAACTCTAAGAATATTATCGTAATTTATCTATTATTTATTAAATCCCAAGTATCCAACCTAAAACCATTTACTCCACCTGAAATCCTTTTTGATACTTTTTACTATTTCGTCTCTGTTTCTCATGTTACTACGGAGATTTGGATATGTATTCTCATGTAAAAGCACATACACTAAAACTTGAAGAAACAAACACAACAAGAATACTAATATTTTTAATTTTGTTAAGCCATTTTGGTAATCTTAAAGATAGGTTCCAATTCAAAAAAAAAGGGGGGCTATTCTATTTTGTTCTTTCATGTTGATTTAGATTTTCTGTAGCAATTCTAGAAAGGACCCCAAGTGCATCCTCTGGTTCTAGTCTTGATGAAGGCGATTTTCTGTTCGTGTGTCATTTTTTCTTTGGTGACGAACTTACTCGCGAGAATATTGTATGCAGAAAAGGCAACAAATGCGAACATATCGAAGGCGTGTGTTTCTCTGAACATAGACGAATGATGCGTGGTGTATTCTTCTTTGTGTTTCTCGTAGAGTTATGGATGTTGAGTCCAGTGTGCTCCCGGGTACTAGTGATGGACGACATGGAAGTCTTCTTCGAGCACGTTGAATGTGCCATGAATCAAAGTGATGCTGTAAGCGAATTCGTTGTCGATATCTTCAGGATCGACAAATGCGTGCCATGACCAGTTAATCGCTGCAAGAAGAATGACATTTTCGAAGAATGGATAGATCACATATCCAAAGGCGAACAAGGGATGGATGGTGTAGCAGTAGGCGCAGAACAAAAAATAATATAAAGATCCCACAACCATGGTAGCTGTGAGTTTATATTTGCCTTCTTTGTAGAACTATTGGACGGTGGAGACGTTCATGGCGTACAGTGCAAATCTGGGAAGATATCTAACCCAGTTACCGAAAGAATCTCTGGGTCTATCGAAAGTGCTGAGCACATCTTCTTCATTGTTGTTGTATTTATGGTGGTTAATCGTGTGTCCTATTGCGAAAGTCGCAGGGAGGATGCCATAGAACAGTCCGATCCACCAGTTGAACGAATAACCTAGAACATATCCATAGGGTTCTTTGTACATATTCTTTCCCATGTGTCCTTCTTTGTGGCTCAGTGCGTAGGCATAAGCGAAATTCATGAGATAAGGTCCGATTCTGATGACATTGTAAACAATGCAAAGACCCCAGCTGAACCCATAAGCGAATGTGTATTTTAAGCAGCACAAGAACAAAATAGGAATGACAACTGCGAGGAGGACAATGACATTGATCATGTAAGCATCTTCCTTGTAAGTGACGAATCGCTCATTGAATTTCTAGGTTTTCTAATTGAGGTATCTTCCTAATCTGAAAATCAATCCAGATCCAGGGGCATCCCAGAATTTGAATCTCCTGTCGATCAGTTCCCAAAGTGCAGAGATACCAGCCATGACAAGCACGGGTGAAGTGAGGATCAGGATGACGATACCGAAAAACAGTGCGGTTTATTCTCGAATGATCAATCTAGTCCTGGAGATACCTGAAAATGGAACTCCATTGAAAGTCTAAATCTTGTCGACTTATGGTGTCTTGGCAGCCTCCATGGTGTTTTGACAAAGCTGTGAAGATAGTGTTCTCTGTTGTTTTTTTTTTCGGCTAACAAAAATATTTATATATTTGATTATTCTTTTGTAGCCAACTTGTTTGGTTTCTCTCGCTTTTAAAGATCCTAAATTGATCTTACTTTGCTGTCAGAAATGCATAGAATTCGATAAGTAATGCCCCTTATTGTTACAAAATTTTCCAATTACTTTGAAACTACTGATCACCGTATAGTCTTCGAAATGACGAAGTTGATGATCAAATCAATTTACTTATTAATTTTGTTTACAATTCTATCCGGGGGGTTATTACATGAACTTAATAAAAAAGAGAAAGGAAGGGGGAAAGGGGCTAAACAAGCCTTTCTTTGTCTTAGTTTCTCTTGCATTTTTAGCTTTCTTAACCTCACTCCTCTCTCCCCTCCCCAAAAACAATTCAAATAAACTTGTCTCATTCATTGAAGCTTGTTTTCATTCATCCCCCACAAGCTAAATCAAAAATAATTAAAATAAAAATTTAAATCTTAATTATTATTTTTCTTCCCTTGAAATCCCAAACTCACAACACACACGCTTGGCTGATTTCACACTTCTCGCAGTCTTTGGACTCCTACCATTTCTGTTGACTCCTCGTCTCTAATGAAAAAAATTATGAAGTTTTCCCAGTTTTTCAATCCCGAACATCTGCGCAAGGCACTCCTGAGGAGGATACTTATCAGCTCTCTCCTTAATTTATATGCAAGCTATATGCATATTCCTAGAAGAGGCAGATAATTGTTATCCTCCTTGGAGATTTTCTTACTTTTCGAGGCCGAAAATTTTTACAAAAGTAAGATGGATTTTAATCACATCATTTTGTGATAGTTTTTAAAACACATACGCAGATGTCCCACACATGCATATAAAGCAATTGATTCTCTGAACTTACCAAGAGCACGACTTCGATTTGTATAGTGTTCGACAGTTTCTTGTAGAGATTCAAAAGATTCAATACCGATTGCCCAGATGAATTAAGTTTTTAGAAGATTTAAGTTATATGCACCTAAAACGATGAGTCAACGGGGGATAAGGACCAAGATATTTGAATGCGACCTTCACGAAAAACACTTTTTGTTTGTTCTTCGAAAAAAGCACATCCATTTTTTGCGCATACGATAATTTGATGCGGGGTGTGCTTTTTAAGTTTTTCCCATGTTGATTGAACAAAATATTCAAAAATTGATTCGAAATTTTGAATTCAAAAAAACTGGGGAATCAAATTCATTTTGCCATTTAAAAGATCATCATGAAAAAGAATTAAAACACACACATACATGCATGCATAGATTCCATGGGGGATGTTAATAAGAAGAAAAAAAACTACATGATAAAAAATAAATAAAAAATAAGATTAAATATACATTAAAAAAAAATAGAACAAACAATCACAATAACAAGGGTTATGTGATGAAAGGGAGGGTTTAGTTTGCTTATTGAATTGAAAGAGAGAGGGTTTAATTGTACAGAAAGAAATGAAGAATTGAGTAATTAGATAAATAACTTTGAAAAAATTGAGTTGCTATTTTGAGTAAAAAAATCAATGAATGAATATGAAATTCAAAAATAAGTAAAACCATTGTTCTTGTGAATAATAAAATGACAAGCATAACTGCTAGATTCCATATTTATCATAAATTTATTTGAAATTTTACCAATAATATATAATTAATAATCATTAAAATAACTTTAAATGAATTGATATTCCTAGAATACTTCATAAAAAATAAGTGTGTGTGTGTGTTTTTAAATAAATCTAGCTAATAATCAAGCTACATTAAGAGCATTACAGATAATAATATTAATGAAAAGCATACACTTATTGGATGAGTAATTCCAACACAAAATATTTAAAAATTATTCCCAAAAATAAATCAAACAAAAAATTCAATTCTTTCTCTTATCACAGCTGTGGTTTCTTAAAAAACACATTCATATTTTTTTCTTCTGTACTTTCGTTTTCATCTATTTACAAACTTGAAGGAATTCTTTGAGTTTTTTCAAACTTTCTGAGAAATAGAAAAAATATGAAAATGCAAATTAGCAAAAGTATTTTCATTATCTTTTCATTAAAATGAATGTTTATGACTTGCAGTAATTTTACACTTTTTCTAGGTTCAAGTATTATTATGATTTAACTAACCTTATAAGCGCTTAGGATCTTAAGTATTGACTTGGAAAAAACAAATTTAAAATACCAGTTCTACTATTTAATATACCACCTGGTCTTTTTTCAATATTTTCAATCCAGTATTAGCATTATTCTCTTATCAAATGTTGCGTTTCTCAAAATGAAAAAGCTATTCTTTGAAGTCCTATTATGTTCTAAAGTGTTTTTTTTCAGAATCACATTCTTTTTGCTTTATTTGAGAAAAAATTAGAATCTTGATTTAAATTGCTCTTCTACTTCGGTTACTGCGAGAATTACATTAAAATAATGTTAGGAGTGATTTGAAAATCAATAATTCATATTGGATCATCAAAGGAGACTCTCACTTACTCCAAATCCATACTAATAATGTGAGTGATTAATATTCAAATATCGTTCTTCCATACTGTATTCCATAAGATTCTTCCTTTAGTGAATCTGCAAGGGCTACCTATTTCACAAAACCTTTCAAGAGTTTATTAAAATATATTTTATCTCTTTTCGTTCTTTGTATTTTCTAGCTTCGCATATCAAAGGATCACCAACAAGCACAAATAAGAACATAAACATCATTTATGTTCCAATATGTGAAAATCTCTGTCTGCTCAAGGAGATATCTCTCTCATTGCGTTAATCCGCTCACTCCTTTGTGTCCTTGCCTGTTTACTAATTGAATTTAACACAATTAAACTTCATTTCTTCAATGCAATCTGCTAATTCTTCTTTCCCAAGTTAGCAATTCTTCCAAAGCAATCTCTAAGGTAGCTTAAGTATCTCACATATGATCTGTCTCCCAAAGTCCATAGGGAATCGCTCATTCTCCTTGAATACATACATATACTTTGTACATGTTCTCTCACGGATATAAATATCAATATTAAAGAAATAATCAGCATTACTCTCAACTAAATCCTTAATGCTCTCTTTTTCCCTGATCTTAAAGAAACTCATCTTGTGATCCTTCACAACGCTCTCGAATTTCTCTTAGAACTACTCGACTTGCTCTTAGTCTAACGGCAAACAACTAATTATCGCATGCTGCACATTCGCAGCTAACTTCGCATACCTCTCAAACACCACCATGCCTTATCCATAGCCTTAATCGAAAACCCTTAGAATACTTGACTTTAAATATTCCACTTCCGCAGCTAATTCCTTGGAGAACTCAGTGGAAGCACCTAGATGCTCATAAGGTATGATCATGAAATGATTTTTGCTCACAGGGCCTTTGTCTAATGCAAGGTAGCAATACTTTCCTTCAAAGAATATCAGACTCTTATCGATCTGTGGGTTCGAATAGCAGAACCAACATTTATCATTTTGTTTCCCCTGATTTTCAAAAATATTATTAAATTTAACTTATAATTGTTCTTTTATTTTTAAGGGATTGCTTACTTAAGTAGAGTTAGCATTGTTATTGCTGTTGTTTGCTAATGCGAATTTGATGTGCTTTGAGTGCAAGGAGTATTTATTGGAATCGTTGAGGACTTACTATGTGACTGCTAAATCAGCAAATTTCACGAATCCATAACCTTTGTGCTTTTTAGATTTCTCCTCATACACGAGATTGATTGTAGCTATCTTCCCCCATCTTGATAGGAATTCAATGATATCATCGTCATTTGTACGGGAGTCAAACCCTCCAAAGTAAATGGATTTGTTAGAATCTAAAACAGGAGCAGAAGTAACAGTTGAAGTAGATTATGGTGCATCAGCAATTAATGTTGTTTTTGTTTAATTATCATCATCCTGCTCATTCTATTCGATTAATT
>Ga0302271_10000272_pt1 | contig 48548 bp, 28 predicted proteins | sample III_Bog_N1_1_FD_198767 | JGI IMG/M metagenome (GOLD analysis project Ga0302271, IMG submission 198767) | Peat permafrost microbial communities from Stordalen Mire near Abisko, Sweden - III_Bog_N1_1 | ecosystem: Environmental > Terrestrial > Soil > Wetlands > Peat | place: Sweden: Abisko...
GCTTTTGCAGGTGACAAAATGGTAGATCTCTCAGAGATATTGGTTTAGCATGGGTTTTCATATACTGGAAAGGATGTATTGATAAGTGGTTTAACTGGTGAGTACATGAATTGTTATGTCTACAGTGGGCCTGTGTTTTATTAGCGTCTTAAACATATGGTTGCTGACAAAGTGCATGCTCGTGCAAAAGGTAGAGTAACTACACTGACAAGACAACCCACTGAAGGTAGAGCTAAGGACGGAGGACTGAGACTAGGAGAAATGGAGAGAGACAGTTTACTTGCTTTTGCTTCTTCGAATCTTCTGATAGAAAGACTCATGATTTCTTCCGATAAATTCACTGTGAATGTCTGTGAAAAATGTGGGTTCATTTAGCATACAACTTACTGTAAAATGTGCAAAACATCTGAGGTAACATTTAAGAATAAATTGAGTTTCAACTTATTTTATTTTTTCTAATAATCAATAGGTAAGCAAAGTTGTTATGCCATATGCCTGCAAGCTGCTCTTCCAAGAATTGCTTTCAATGAACATTAAACCAAAGCTGAATCTTGTAGACATTAATAAGAGTCAAGAGGAACACATAAAATGATTAATTTATTGATTCAATATTTAAGAAAACAAACAATCCTTTTAAGACTCAAAAAATATATAAATTGTCTGAATAATAGATTTAAAATATTATTCAATAAATTTTTGATTTAAAAACAAGTTAACCCACATAATTAAATTGATAGCTGGCTCATAAAATCCAAATAAATAATATCGTTATGTATCATAATCATCAATGATATTTAATCAACTTAAGTTTGTAATAGTAACATCCTTACATTTGATTACTAATCTTACTCTAATCGAAATGAAAAGAAATATCTTTTACAACAATTCTAAATGAATTCGCAGACAAAAACAAACACAACTACACCTTGATATTTTCATACAAATATTATCAATAAATTTAAGGAATAGTTGTTCATCTTGGGACATGTAGCTTATCTAGTCTGATCTTATTTGATGGCTTCTAAGAAAGAGGATCTAGATTATCAGACTGATTATGATATTACCTTGTGTTGAGTCCTCCTAAACTTTAACTTGCTGGTGGCCGAACACTATTACTTATCGGCTGCAACTGCACATCTAAAAAGAGCATTAAACAATGCGTTGAAGATTATTATTATTTTAAATCCAGTGGATAATTAAAATCTAAATTCATACTTTTTAATGGTATTTTAGGCTGTTCACTGTAAAAAGATGCTTCAAAAGTATCTTATAACCCAGACAGCTTCTGATTTGACAGCCGCGAATCTATTGGATCTAATGAGACATTCGGAATGCGTGCTTTATCAGGGATAGATGCTTTGTGACCATCTGAAGAATTAAAAATACTACTTTCTGAGAATATTTGAAAAAAGCTAGATAAAGTAGTTACTTTTTTTATTAGTAAGGGCTGGAGATTGATGATTGTAATTGTCTCTTCTTGAGTCTGAGATACTCTTAATGCTCGCTGAGTCTGGTAAGCTATCAGCATCATCTTATCGATAATTCTTGTACCCATTCCCATTTCCGTTTCCATTATTGCCATTGTAGTTATTTTAGTATCGGTTGTTAGACTATTACTATTTCCCATTGACTGAGACTCTTGTGTCGTCATTCCCAAATGGAGAAAAATCATTTTGATTGTAGAATTTTCCATGATTTTTATCATTATTTTGATATCCATTTTGAAGCTGTTAGCCTTTATTTCCATTGGAATTAGAGGATGACTTATGTTGATAGTTATTTTAATTATTATTGTTGTGACTGTTTCGATTATCTTTAGAATTATATTAAAATTCTACTTCACGCAACTCTTTCTCTTGATTTATTAGTTCTTAAGCTAAGGTCAAGTGTAAGAACAATAATTAATTCAGAAAAACCTTAATAAAGATAATATTTGTTTAGAATTATTACCTTGAAGCACAGGCAGTTTAGGAAAGTTAAGTTTCTTTTGTTTGAAATAGAATGGAGGTAGCTTGTAAGTCATGTAATCATCAGTCCATTCTCCTTAACTCTTGATGATTTCTATCTCATCTGCAGTGAGTAGCATTAAAGCTATTGTTTGCATGATCTTTAGTTCTCGTTCTTAGTATCTGATTGTTTCTAGCAAATCACCTTTTTCCATCTCAGTTTCTCTCTAGACATCTTTCGTTTCGCCTTATTGCTGCTTAAGTTTTGCTCTTAATTTCCTGGCTATTTTCTTGGTCGCATCAAGCTCTTCTTGCAAAGATGAATACTTATTCTCTAAAAACAAGAAATCTTCCTCCTTCCTTTCCATTTCTTCTGTCATCTTTTCATGCTCTGCCATTTACTTTTTTAGTTTTGATCTCATCTGCGACACTTTTTTCTTTTTTTCTTAATCAGCTGTGCCTCCCACAACCATTTTCATTTCTAATTCTTGCAGCATTTACCTAATTCGCTCCTTCTCCTTCAGCTCTTCTTGAAATTATTAATCTTTGCTTTTCATCTATTCTTCCATTTTCCTTCTTTCTGCGTCTAGTGCTTCATTCTTTTCTTATAACTATTTCAGTTCTTTTTCACTTTGCACCTTTCCGTTTTGATTCGACGAGCTAATCTATTTATTTAAACTCGGCTAACCACCTGAAGGATTGGTAATATAAGTAATACTACCACCAGCCTACTATTACATTAACATTTCCTTTAGTTTCTTAATTTCATCAGCATATTCTTTGAGTTGAGCATCTTTAGGATCTTGATTAACTTTGGGTTTATTTTTAATATTCTTTGCTCTAGAGGCATATCTTAGAGTGCTGAGAGTCTCATCGTAGTTGTAATCAGCAGGAGACACTGCTGCAAGCATGATAGTCTTAGTATTTCCACCCAAGGAATCCTAACAGAAATAGATAATAGTTAATTTTACAAAATCAACACAAAGAAAGGAAGTTACTTAAAGCAGCCTAGTGAGTTTACTGTCTCTGTATGGAATATGTTGACTCTTTCCATCGACTAGAGCACTAATAACATTACCTAGTGCACTCAATGAAAGATTGATTTTCGTAGCTTCCTTGAGTCTATCTCCTGTTGCTTCTGTCTTACTTTATCTAATAAGTTAATATTCCATAATAAAGAGTTTTAAAATAATTATCTAAGAGATATTTAAACAAACTTAATGGATTTAAAGCTGCTATTTAATCTATGCAGTAATTCATTTGAGAATAAATGCCAAAATTTACCTTTCCGAACCTGCTAAATCGACAAGATTCAGTTTTCCAGCTGTATAATGTTCATCCGTTTAACCTTCAGGGATGTATGAGCATTCAATATATAAAGTGAAAAGAGAATGCGATCTTGAAGAAGTATTATTCATCTTAGTCGCTGCAACACTACGATTATCTGTTCCTATGTTCATATACTTCTCCATTTCAGCAACTGTCTTCACAGTGACCATCGTGAGATCTTTAACAAATACTCCTTTATCAGGCGACTCTTTCAAGTCCATTTTCGCTTTGACATCTTTTCCAAGCAAATCACGAATCTCCTCATTGTATATTTCTATGTACGAGCATCTGACTAAGAATTTCTTATCATTTGTGCTCTCAATAATGTTAATAATATGCGAGAAAGAGCGAGGAATAATTCCTTTCTAAACTTCGTCGTTCGGCAGTCCAAGCATCGAATGAGTCTTGCCGCAACCTTTTCAAAAGTCAATTAAAGTAGATATTGGAATAAATCTTTGAAAAAAACTCAAAAAATAGCTTACCAGTTTATCCATAAGCAAAAATCGTACCATTGTACCCTTCGACAACACTTTCAACAAGCGGGAAAGCTGAATTTTCATAAACTGTCTGCTGTAGAATGTCTTGTTGAAACACGTAATCATAAGTAAATACCTTGGCAGCTTCTCCTCCAGTTAAATCAACCAATGTGATTGAGTTCGTAGCAATATCGACTTAAACGCAGGTGCCGCACTTTCTTTAGATTTCGCTACTATTCATTGGTCGGCATCTCACCATGACCTTTACTGTCTCCGAAGACATCTCTATTCAGACTTGCAGATATCTTAACTGTTTCAATTTATTGTTAATCCTGTTGTCAGTGCTAAGCGTGAGTTAGTTTTTGGTGATTTAATCTCTCTTTTTTTCTCTAAATCCTTTAATTTTTGATAATTGTTGTTTATCTTTTCTAGGCTTAACCTGAATTTGTTTGTTTCATCTTGATCCCAAGGGGCATCTCTTGATATCAAATAACAAATTGTTTTTTATTTCCTCTCTCAATGAATCATTGACATACTAAAAATGAAGAATTAAATAGATATTTCAATGAGAAGTCTAAACAAACTCCAATGAAAAAATAAGGTTCTTTTAACTAAAATGCACATGCTTTCTTACTAAGATCCTCTGGCATTATTGAATAAATAAAGTAAGTTAAAGTGATAAATACTATTGATAAAGAAGATCCACTTAGGATACATTTTTCCTAAGAGTTCAAATCAAAATATTAATCATTGTCATTTATCCAACAAAGGATGCATTCTTCATCAGAATCATAAGTAACCTAATACTCGTTTACTTACTTATTTCATTTGTGAGTTTGATATGGTTAAATATTTTTATTGGCTTGAGCTTAACTGAGATAGTTTAAGTCAAAACATTTATTTTACTAACCTCAAACATTTACTTTCTCTTTCTTGATTCGAATCTTCAAGTAAAAACCATCAGGATTATTGCTAATTGCACTCTAAATCTGCCATGATTTTGGATTAATTATTGTGAGGAAACATAGGTTATCATCTCATTATGAGTCAAGTTTATTTTGGTAGATTAGTGATGCAAATGTTGTTATGTTTATTTCCTTGAGAAGTGGATGATTTGTCTCTTGATTATTACAATTAAGCTGTGTGTAAATAATCCATTTTGTATATTGTTTCTTTGTTTGATTTAATGTTTTTCTCTTTCCAAAATTCAATATCTTACCTTTTCAAGTTTTCCTCTTATTTTTCTCTTTTTTGACCATAATAAAAATCTACTAAGAGTTTGGTTATCTACGATAAGGTTATTAAATAAACTCTTCTTCGTTATCATTGTTGGTAATAATTGAATGCTGTCTTTTTGTTTGTTTCTTCTTTCAGATTTTTTTGCAACTTCACTTCCAGATTCTTATTAGGATATCATATCTCCTTATTTAGATTTTTTCTTTCTTTTAGTGAATCCACAATCCTCTTTGTTTCCATTTTCTTTGGTGCTTTACAGGCCTTAACAATTTAATCCTTTGTTGTTGTTAAACACAAACAAAAATTACGTTTTTTATTGTTGTGTTGTTAAGATTTTAAATAGATCGTTTCAAGATATTGTTTCTTGTTTTATTGCGGACTTTGTTTCCACAATTTGTTTATTTTGTTCATGTTCACTCAATGAGGATCTTCTTCAAACTTGATCTTCTATTATCCAAATAGTATTTAAAAAAACCTCTGTTTTATTGCTAGTTTTATTGCTTAGCTTAGTTTATTATGTTTGGTGAGTTGCAACTGCATGCAACTTATCAAATTAATCAATCAAGCATAAATTATTAACTTTTAATAATTAGTTTTTTTTGTTTAATCCACAGTATTGTTTGGTTTACTAAGCAGCTCCCCTTTTACTTATTCCGAAAATGGCTCAGAATTCAGATAAAATATCATTAAACCCTCAACCCTAACCATAGCCTTAACAGCAGCCTCCTTAATAAAAGTAATTTCGCCTGACAAGCGAAGGATTTAGAAAGAGTGTGCGACAAGAAGTATGCTAGAAATTTCAAAAGGAAGAGCATCTGTTTTACGAAGAACTTAAAGAATATGGAGTATAAAGCGATGCGATCATAGACCATCAAGGTGCTTTTTATAAGCGGCTGTCTGAGAATGATAACGAGGCAATACATTTTCTGCTGGAACAAGCTGAATTGCAAGGACCATGCACCGCTAAGCGGCTGATTAAGAACATCTTAGAAACAATTCAATCTTTACATATTGACAACCAAGAAGATTCAGTAGAAATCAGTACTTTTAGCGAATATTAAAAGATCGTAGATTCCATTTATGATAGAATTGCTACTGCTAATACATCTTCTTCCCCTCTTAAAAAGCGAAGCAATAAATGCAGCATGGAAATCTATCACATCGCCAATCTTAGTCTTGCCACAGATATTTTCAAGCATTACTAGTAATCAAACACATCTTGCAAAAAAGAAAGAGCAAAACAATTAATCTTATTGCTTATTTTACAATAAGCTAATTTATGCTTGTTTCTCATCTTAATTCATTTGAGAATAACATGATTATCATGCCCAGTTGAGTGATTATGATATGTCTTTTTGATAGGATAAAATACTAAGCTAGGCTAGTCGAAGAGGAAAATGTGTCGGCATTAAGAAGTAGTTCAAATTCTAAAGTAGGTGCAACATTCAAGAGTATTTATGAGTAGAGGAGTTCCAAGTTATGGAGTGAGCCATTTTCTGAAAAGATGACCAGATTAGAAATAGTTGTGTTAGGTCGTAAGAAGGACCCTGCTTAAAATACTAATGGCGCTACATTGGAATCACTCAGCACTGAGAAGAAAGGCAAGACAAATGAGGAATACCAGCAGATCTCCAAAGTTATGGTAGATTTCAAATTGATTTATGCATGTATTCACCCAAAATCTCTTGAAGAGTCACCTGTTCACACTAAAGTCAACATTTAATTCAAGGACTAAACTCCAAACCCTCCATACACTGGTTTGACTTCCATACAAATGGGATTTAACTTCAATTTAGACGACGAAACTAAGTTGCTTGTGATGGATAAGATTCTAGCTTACTATGGAAACGAAGTTGATCAGCTAAATTCTTTTATTCAAGAACGAACGAACATTATATTAGAGACTCTGCGGCCATTTCGACATAAAATCACTTACAAACAATCCAAAGGAATCGAATAAGTTCAAAATTCTGAAAATAGATTGAATTGCACAATCTGTAGTATCTTCTGATTGGTCTTTGTTAACTAACAACAATAATAAAATAAATCTTAAATATCTATTTTGGCAATAACTCATCTCAATTAATATGTGTATTGATTAAAGATAGAGTAAATAATATCTTTTGTTTCGTTTTATTCAAAGAGTTTAATGCTAGATATAATTCAAACTGGTTAGCCGATAAATAATTAGCATCAAATTAAGAAAAAGAAGAAATCAATCTAAAGTTAAATATTTTAAAACAAACTACTCATTTCAAAGAGAGAATTGGCTTCAAAACAACATGGGAAATGAACAGTCTGCTTCAAGGAGTTTAAATGGCTAGGCTGGGTAGAATTAGTACAATGGACCAGATAGGTTTAAGCCACATATCAATGAGTATGTCTTGAAGGGATAAGCTAATCAAAACATAATTGACTTTAATAGAAATGATCAAAATAGCAATAACTTGTATGTAGACAGGTTTCGTCCAAATATCAATGAATAAGAGCTACATAATAATAATATTAGGTTGAACAGTTAGGAATAAGAGATTCAGTATATTGCAGATGCTCCATAAGTAGAATAGAACTTCATTTAGTTACCTCTGATTGAAGTGCAACCAGGATAGTTATATCGTTTGCAGGAAGATACTACTGGCTAATAATTAGAAGATATCAACGTGAATCCACAACTGTTTGAACAAATAGATCGGTATGTACAGAAGACTGAAAGTCAGATTGAATAGATGCAAGAGAATGAGAGAAGATAGACGATTATTGAGTAATTAGGGAGAATATCTTACTTAGAAGACAGGATGGAGATTCTCGAAAAGGAAATTGGAAACCAAGTGTTTCACCTGAAGTTTAAGCATAAAAAAGCACTCAATTATCAAGATGACTTCAACAAGCTACGAGACGAAACGAGTAAATTCATGCCCATAAATACCTTCTTTTTTAAAGAAATGACTACTTAAATGTCCTATTGATTCTTTGATTTCTGCAAAAATTAATTTACAATTGTTGGTTAAATAATTTGAAAAGTTGCTCATCACGCAAGGGTATCCACTTTCGAAGAAGATGCAAAGATAAGAGATTTATCTAAAATACACGAAGATTTAGAAGGTAGAGAAGCTGATATTAAAGCTAAAGAGTAAGAGATTGATGAGCTAAATGAACAAGTAGCCTACTGGAGGCGTAAAGCTAATGTAGATGATGGATGCATCTCAATAATAACAAGTCTCAAATTCAGAACATCAGGGCTGATGAAAGAGAACAATAGACTCAAAGATATCCTTTACAAAGACGAGGGATATTCAGATATTAGAGCAGTTATCTACGATTCTAAGCCGATTCAGCTTCAGCAATAGATATTCGAAGAAACTGATAATCTTTTACAAGACTATTATGAATCAAATACTTACGACAATGTCTTTCAAGAATAGAAATCATCACTCCAATCAACTTCAAAAGGATAGAAAGGACAAGAAGGATAGACACTTTAGCAAGTTCAAAACATTCTTTCTTCAAGCAACTAATAATCTAGTCAACAAATAGTCACTACGACTTCTACCACCGTCAAGAAATCAAAGAAAACAACTTCATGATGAATGTTTGTGGAATACAGTTTAAAGTACATCATCAATAAGTGTATTTGATTTTGTGTAAAAGAGTACTAAATCATATTTCAAAATCAAAATACCAAGAAAATGCTTGCGATTCCTCAAATAAACAAGAAAGATCATACCAAAAGTACATGTTAGTCTCTCTCTCAACAATTATGAAACATAATTCTTTTGCTCTTGAAGGAAATCAATAATAAAAGTATTTCTTCTTAAATAGCTGTATTTTTAGATGAGCAATATCAACTGAATTAAGACTATTTTTGACTAAATTCTTTTTGATTTTTAACAATATTGCCAAAAATAAAGCATGAAACAACAACACACACTAATATGTATGGGAAAGGATACAATTCTAGTCAAATAAGTTCATTATGCTTTTAAACACTTGATGGTTCATGCTTGAATATTTCATCTTAGTTTTCTCAGTTTGATTCCCATTTCTTGACATTGTAATAGACTGGAAGGGCAAGCTTGAGAGAGCCTTCAAGAATAATCGCTAAGAAAAACGGATAAATTAGATATTTCACATAGTAAATTATATAGTAAATAGGATAATCTTCTGCCATTACAGCTGAATTATCATCGCCAATATTTAATATAATCAACCTGTATCCTCTCTCTACGACAATCAGAGCGAACATTACAAGATTTAGAAATATAACTAACTTGAACTATCTTAAGAGATCGAATACCATTCCGTAACGCAGAGGAACTGTCTGCCACATGAGAATGAGAAACAGTATGAGGAGCATGAAATTTACAGCGATTTGAATAACTGAGATTACAATTACTATGATGTTTCCAGGTTTGCTAGTTTAGCTATTCGAAGCATTCAAATGAGGAGCTACGAATGTACTTAATATTATGTCGATGAGCATGCATAAATAAAATATTGCTAGCTTAGTCTTTAGCACTCCTCTACCTTCCGATACTCCTATCATTTCGCTGACTGAGTTAGATCACTGTGAAAGATTTCGAAGGTTTTTTGAGCTTTTTCAAAGAGGAAACTGTTTTAGTCTGCTTTTGTGCTGCTAAGATAATTTTCAAATTTAATCTTATTTCTTCATTTGAAATAGCAATCACACTCAAATTAATCAACAAAGATCAATATTTTCTTTTTTTGACAGTGAAATTTCATACAATTTGTTTAAATAATAACAAAATTCTCTGAATAAGAAAGGTTTAAGATATTAAGTCTTCGAATATTTGCAGGAAAGTGAATAATTGTTTTGGAAAATTACACCTAAAAATCACCAAATCGATGTTAAAGTTGTAATGCAATGAATTTTTGTTCAGAGACGGCTTTGAATTTAGTAAAGATAACACAACTGGTTGCAATTTGAAGACAAGAAATATCAGGGAAGATATTTAAACACATTTCATAAAATTTTGCTTCATCTTCTCCATGGATTTACTTGTTTTTTGATACTATTACGAAGAGATATCAGTGTAACAAGTGGAGTGAAATCAATAAATAAAATCTTGGATGGCAACTTGTTAAAAGTATTTGATATATCTAATGATAGGATTTACACCTAAAGTTCCCCTAACATAAAGATTGATTATCTATGACAGACGATATCAAATTGTTTTAGAATTGGTTCTGAAAAGAAAGGCACATTTGATATGTCTTATTGAACTGGGAGGGGTTGGTACACATGTTTGCAGAGAGTGGTTTCTAATAGAAAGGAAAGATACCAGATGACTAAATGACATTCCTTGAAAGTTGAAAATTTTTGAGATAATTTTCAAAGTACTTGGAAAACATTTAAGAGAATAAATAACAGGTTATTATTTAAAAGTGCGCAGGTATCCATCCTTTTCTAATCTAATGCTGCAATCTTAACTTGATTATTAATCAAATACAAAATCAGTAATTATCTTTGAGATAATATTCGTTGATTCAGCTAGTATATTAAAAAATGAGTACAACATAGACTGATAACAAGTATTAGAATCCTTAGATTATTTAGCGCAAGATGCCAGATAGCATATGCTTTATAGTTACTAGCTGTATGAATGTGTTTTACTTCACATTCTCTTTCTATTGGATCTTGAGTGACAGCATAATACAAGTTCTATTAAAGATGCTACTTGCGTATCTGATTATCCACAACTCTTTTGGAATCTATTGCTCATAAAACTGGAGGAAGATTAGTCTATTAAAATGTTACAAATTGTCTTGCTTGATCATTGGGATATCTTATTCGATTGCTGTTATATGGAGTCTGTGCACTCTCCTTTATTATTGCTTTTATTAGCCATCAAGCTCTTCAAATTCTATCATGATTTTCTTGATCAGTACACTAATTGCAGGAGCAGCTACTTAAGTAGCTATTTGCTTATTTCAGTACAGATACATCAACTCAGTTCTGATGTTTGTTCTCTTTGAGCCAAGTAGATAGGTTAATCAGCTTTAGAATAATGATGAGTTTAAGTAGAAAGAACAAGAAGATGAAGATGAAGAAAACTTTGAATTTAAAGCTACAAATGATTTCAATAAAGGTGTCACGAATAATTCGCAATTATAATTGCTGGATAATTAAGAACTCAGCTGGATTCCGGATGCGTCAGGCGAAAATCATCAAAAATTAAATTTATGAATATCTTCAAATCCAATTCAGTTTTAGGGAGAAAAAGTATTTTCACAGATCAACATGAATGAAGTCTGTTTCATTATGTGAGTAAGTAAGTTAGTTTAGAAAAAATCCATTTTAATTGTTTAACTTGGATGATAATGAATACAATCTTTCTGCCGATATTACAAACATACTTAAAACTTTTAAAACAAATTTAAGACATGAATCAATCTAAACAGAAGATTTATTGCCTAAACAATGCATCTAAGTTCAATGGTTTAAGTGCCTACATAATGAGGAAACAAAAGCGAAACCATTTTTTAGCCTTAACAATCTCAAAAATCGCAAGGCAAAATTCAAATTAGATGTACTCTGAGCAGAAAAACGGAGAATAATGTAGGAAGATATTAGAATTTCAAGATGATAATAGCGTTCAAGGAGCAACTAAGGAAAAAAGAGTGAAAAAAAGATATGAGAATATCAAAATTTAACTGTGACTTACTAAACAATCTTTGACTTATTTTAATTTCTTTTTCCAACCGCAAAACCTATCATCAAATCCAGTGAGAAATCGTAAAAAAACTGAAACTCTTTTTTTCACGTGGTTGCCTTTAGGTTCAAGTGTTTTATTATTGTGAAATCTAAAATCAATTTGAGTTAAAATATTAATTTCGTATAAACCAGCTGCTTTGGTACTTATTAATATTTTCTATTCAGCGTTTCAAAGGTAGGTACCTCCCTTGGATGCTGATTTTAAAACAATAGAGAGATAATTATTGATTTAAAAGAGTTTCACTGAATCAGCAAAACTTAACACAAAATATTATGTCTGTCAGCTTTCGTCAAATTGACTTAGAATAAAAGTAAGATCTCTCAAATAGTCAGAAGGCAATATCACAAGATGCTAGTGATCTTGTTGCGAAGGTGAAGATACCTTCATTGCAGGAGAAGCTAGCAGGAAAACAAAGACAAGAACTAATTAGATTCAAGGAGAATTCGAAATAGCTTCAAGAACATCTGGAAAATAAGAATGCTTTATTTTAAATTGAAAGAGAGAAAGGATTGGCTTAGCTGAAACATTAGAAACTAATAGAAAACATAGAGTTAAAGAGATCTATGGTAAAGCTATGATTTGGTGGTCATCACAATATAAATTAATGATTTGTTTCTTGATTGTTTATTTTAGGGTAATGGCTAACCAAAGCATTCAATGCATTTCCGCAAAGCAAACAAAGAGCTTCCTGTGTTTTCAGAATAATTTTTTCTTCTTCCAACTATTGAAAAGGTAACTTATCATGTGCCCATTCCTCTCTGTCTTTCTCTCTTTTGATTCTTGAATTAACTACTCAGAATGGAATTAACCTTCAAGGCAGTTTTATTAATTTATCTGCTTTATTTATAAAATTGAAGTATTTTTTATAAAGATTTTAAATTAACTTATTTAATCCAAAAGATGTTCTAATATTTGATTGTTAATTTTTCATTAGGCAAGGCAGTACAAACTTGAAGATGAGTAGTAGGTGAGGGATAAGAAGGCGTACTTGAAAACAAAGGCTACAAGAAGATTAGAAGAGCCATGGAATCCAACTAAGCAAGTAGCTACATATTTCGATAATATTAATCTTATGAAACCACCTGAGCAATATGAGTAAGTGTCATATGCAACTGCTATGACTTAAGGGAAATACAAGAAAGCGGAATCAATGAATTCTTTAAAAAGCATAAGATAGATGTCTCAACGACCGGACACAACAAGGGATAAAAATGATAAAAAGAGTGTTTTTGTTGATAATCAAGAATCTTTCTCTGTTGAAAGAGCTCACTTTAAGCCAACTTCAGCGAATAATTTAGTTAAATTCAAGCAATAACTCGCTAAAGAACAGCAAGAAAAAGACAAATATCATCATAAAAATGTTCATAGTTCATCGACTCTAGGATCATTAAAACCTCATGATAAATCTGCAAATAACCTTAGTCTGCACTCTCGCAGCCATTTAGAATCTGCTTCAGCAATGCTCGCAAATAAAGAATGGATTAACGCTTATCATATGAAGGAAACTTTCAGTAGACCTCTTTTTGATAATTTAGATATTAAACTTCAAGCAGAAAACCCTCATTTTAAGCCATTTAAACCAACTAGAAGTCAAGGCTACGATTTCAACAAATACTTATCATTAGGTGCAGGTGAACGTGCTGTTGCTAACTAGAGAGGATCTCTTGACTGTTTGGATAACATTGAAAATGAATCTTTGGAAATAAAATAGCCGAAAAAGATTCAGAAGAAAACTGCTGATATTTCTAACTCAGAGATGTGATAGTCTCTCTGTAATAATTAATGTTCTTTTCTCTTCATTTTTCAAGGATACTTAGGCTGATTTAAGCCTATTTTTTTGTTATTTTTGTTATCTGTTTTTCGTAATAGTTTTTATTCAACAAAATAAATGTAAAGCCTATGTTAACAAAAACTTTCAAAAATATATTTCAATGTGTTTATGCCTCCTAGCTTATGAGAGAAGCCGAAGGTGATATTCAAGGAGTTTAGTTTATCAATTGTGCCAAAGAAAAGCTTATGTAAAGATTGTCTCAAGTCAAACACATTTGAAAGATTGTTATCTAATAGCCTTTGGCTCTTTTCAAATATTAAATTAATTGAAGTCGATATCCTTTTTTTTGTGGGTTTCAGGATTAAATCTTCTTTGACATATCAAAATTTATTTGATATGAACGAAATTATATTAGAAACATTTGGTTCTACCAAAGAAAGAAACAAAATTATAAAAGTTTTACTTTTTTCATTGTTGACTTTGTGCTCAACTTCGAAGTCTGGAAGAGTCAGGAATAACACAACAAGCAAAACTAAATAAAAAAATCATATACCTGGTTGATTTATCTATCAGTTTTCAATAAGTAATTGATACAGACATAACTTTTCTTTCTTTTCCAAATACTCAACGATTTTTAACAAATAATGCAATAAGAAAGCAATTATTGTTTAGTTATTTGGCTTGAAATCAGCAATGAAAAGAAATAAACTAACAAAAAATGAAATTAGTAATTTAAATATTTGAAGGTAAAAAGCAGCAAGACTTTTCTGATAAAGTCAGTAGAATCTATTTTAATACTCCCAAATTATCAGCAGAAATGCGTTCAAGCTGATCTTTAAGAAATCAATTGAATTTTTATTCCTTTTTGTATTCTACCTCATGAATATTATTGTGCTTCTTTAGCGATACGTTTGTACTTAGTATTCTAGAATTTAACTTTTTGGTTTAGAAAACAAAGAAATACTCCCCTGTCTTTGAGTAAGAAAAAATGAATTTAAAAGAAGCCTTTTGATTTAATTGAAGTTAAGAAATGAGAGTAAAAAAGGAGCTCAATAAATAGATAAAAAAAGTGAATTTAATGTGATAAAATCCTTCCATGTCTACAAAAAAGAATTGAATCAAGTTGTGGTAGGAAAGATATCTGTTAATCAAGTTATTAGAACAGAATAAATAAGGTCCAACATTTAAAAGAAAGAAAGAGAGCCATAGAGGAGATCGGAAAATAGCGTTTTAAATGTTACAGTCTTGAAATAAAAACTTAAAAAAAATAAAACAATAACAGAAGAATACACAAAAATTTGATAAAGAAAAACAAAAATGGATAAAAAATTATCATCGAAGAACTTCACAGATTGGGAAGCAGGCGATCGTTATGAGCTCATAAAGGTTATTGGAAGTGGTTCCTACGGATCAGTGGCGGAAGCTACTGATAAAAAGACTGGAAAGAAGGTTGCAATCAAGCGTCTAACAGGTATTTTTGAAGACAATGTTGATTGCAAGCGCATTTTGAGAGAAATTCATCTTTTGAGAATTTTGAATCATCCTAATCTCATCCGTATCAGCGAGATCATTCAACCCAAGGACTACAATAACTTCGACACTCTGTATGTTGTGACTGAATACTGCTAGTCCGATTTGAAGAAGCTCTTCAAGAGCCCAATTCATCTTGTTATGATTCAAGTTCAGACACTCACTTACAATATTCTCACAGGTATAAAGTATCTGCACTCAGCAGAAGTTCTTCACAGAGATCTCAAACCTGCGAATGTTCTTATTAATGAAGATTGCTCAGTTAAAGTGTGCGACTTTGGTCTTGCCAGATCAGTTGAAGGTAATTCATTTTATTTTTTATTTTATTAAACTTTAAAATAGAGACAATTATTGTAATGTTATTTTTCGAACAAAAGGTATTGAGGGAGCCCACATTTACGATGATGCAGAGAATACTAGCAATAGCCCTCCTGGAAAAAATGTCCCAACTTAAAGCCCAGAAAAGCCAGTTGTAGCAGGTGGCAAACCAAAACTAGTCAAAGAAAAGCCTTTAAATGCCAAGGCTTCAAAAAGAGAGCTTACTGGGCATGTAGTTACAAGATGGTACAGAGCACCAGAACTTATTCTTCTTGAAAAGGATTATACTGCTGCTATTGATATTTGGAGCGTTGGTTGTATCTTTGCAGAGTTAATGAATATGATCAAGGAAAACTCACCTACCTTCTTAGATAGATCTCCTCTATTCCCTGGAAGCAGCTGCTTCCCACTGTCTCCAGATCGCAATAACACAGTCAAACAAGGCGGATTCCCTCACAGTCACAGCGATTAATTGAATGTGATCTTCTCCGTTTTAGGTACTCCAACTGAAGATGAAATGGATTTCGTGACTGATGTTAAAGCTATTGAGTATCTCAAGAGTTTCAAGCAAAAGAAACGTGTTGATTTCAAAGATCTCTTCCCTGCTGCCACCCCAGAATGCATTGATTTCCTAAATCAGACACTTGTATTCAACCCTAGAAAGAGAATCACAATTGATGCCGCTCTCAATCATCCACTCTTCACATCAGTTAGAGATCTCAAAAAAGAATCATTTGCTGACGGATCAGTTGTGTTACCTTTCGAAAAAGAAGGTGACATGCAAATTCCACGTCTCCGTGAGTTGTTCGTTGAAGAAATCAAGAGATATCACACTAAATGAAATCATTCTTTTTTATTTGTCGTAAACATTTTTTTTACTACTCATCTACATAAGGATTAACTTTCGTATTTTTTACTATCTTTTTTGAATGTATGAGTGCAAATGATCTTGATAAAATATCATTTTCTTATGTTTTTATTCCAATTTTTAGATCCAGATTCTTATCATTACTCTCTGCTATGATTTTCAATGACATGAAGTAATTTTTTTTTAAACTTAAAACCTTTTCGTTCTTTTTTCACAGGGCAATGCTAAATGAATATAAAACCTTATGTTAAAAATCAGAAAGCTGATGTGATAAGACAAAATTGTGAGTAGAATGGGGGGAGATTAAAAGTAAAGAAACAATCCTCATCTATTATGAAGCTAATAATCAATGAGTGAATGAGGAAACAGAAGGAAACGAACGAAAATAAGACAAGATAAATAATCAGAAGGAAAATAACCTAATTAAAGATAAAAAGAAAATACACTTAAAGGAAATGGCTATTAAACCAGTTGCTCACAAGAAGGTCATCAAGAAAAGAACCAAGAAGTTCGTTAGATTCGAGAGTGAAGATTTCGGCAAGCTCGAATCTTCTTGGAGAAGACCCAGAGGTATTGATAACAGAGTCAGAAGAAGATTCAGAGGTCAACGTAGAATGGCTAAGATCGGTTTTGGTTCAGACAACTCCACTAAATTCCTTCTCCCCAACGGCTTCAAGAAGTTCCTCATCACCAACGCTGCCGATCTTGAGATTCTTCTCATGAACAACAGAACATATAGCGGTGAAATCGCTCACTCTGTTTCTGCCAAGCTTAAGGCTGTCCTCGTCAAGAGAGCTGCTGAACTCGGTGTCAGACTTACCAACGCCAGCGCTAAGGTCAAGACTGCAGAAACTGCTTGATTCAATAGAAATAGCTGATATTTTCAAACAGAAAAATGTACTTCAAAGCAAATTTTTGTGTTTGGAGAAATATGCTGTATTGAAGCTATTATTTGGGTTCAGAGATAGTGTTTGTTTCGTATTTCTCCTGTTTACTCCATCTATTTAAACCCAATATTCCATGATTATCTCAATAATGTTTCATACATTAAATCTTCAAGTGGGTACTTAATCAAAAGAAAGAATTATTAGAACCCCCGACTTAATTCATAATTGTTTTTCAGATAAATCATAACATAGCCAAACAATTATTTGATAGAAAATAAAAGAAAGAAACATAAAATAGAGGGAAGTTCGCTCTGGATCAAAGTAGAAAATAGTTTGAATTCCCTTGTTGGGTATTGTTAATAGTATTTGATGAGTACAGAATAATCTAATTTAAAAGAATTGCTAATATTATTTGTAGGTAGGTTCTATTCTATTCTATTCTGAAGGGGAAATGGTGAGTTTAATCTTCTCCTATAAAATATCTTTGTTAAGACAAGCATACCCCAATTAAGCTGATTGACTTTAAATAAAATCCTTTTTCTCTCCTCGTCATTATAATTAATTCAAAAAATAAAAGAGGAGGAAGTTGACAAGAATATTTACCTTATCTTGATCATTTTTAGAATTTGGGGGATTATTAGAAGAATTTGCTAGGATTGGAGGTAATCTTTAGCTTAAATGCTGCTCTTCTCAAAGAGGAAAACACTAAAAATTAAAAACACAAATAAGAATTAAGAGGAAAAAGAAAAAAGTAAAAATGAAAGTCAAATTTGATAACAAAGTGCTGCTCAACAAGTACCAGCTCAAGCAAGAAATTGGGCTTGGATAATAAGGATCAGTGTATTACGGAACAGAACTGAACACTAATCCTGTCAAAGAAGTTGCTGTGAAAATCGTAAATATGACTTTTCTCAAGCCAAAGGAGCGAGAACTGCTTTAAAATGAAATTACTGTCTTGGGAAAACTGAATTCCAAGCATATTATTCGATTATATGATCACTTTGTCTTGGAAGGTAGTACATTTTTAGTCATGGAGTACTGCAACGGTGGAACGCTGGAAAAAGTATTGAAAGAACAAAAAGATTCTCTCACCGATCGCTTCAAAAAAAATATGTTTAAACAGATCCTCTTAGCATTTAAAGAACTACATTCTAAGAAGATCATGCACAGAGACATCAAAATTTAGAATATCTTATTGCACAATGGTGAACTCAAACTTGGTGACTTTGGATTCTGTAAATAGCTTGCCGAAGAAGAGGATATATGTAATACTCTCCTTGGAACTCGCGGAACAATGGCTCCTGAGCTCTTGGAGTTTAAGCCATATGGCATCGAAGCAGAAATGTACAGCATAGGTGTAGTTTTCTATTTAATATCAAAGCAAAAGTTTCCTTTTGTCGGTCCGAATCCTTTTTCTCTTGTAGCCAGCATTAAAGAAGGGAAAGCTGATTATTCTGGACTTTCGGAGGACCTCGTTGATCTTCTCAAGAAAATGCTGATTTATGACCCAAAGAAGAGACTACCATGGAAAGATCTCCTAAAGCATAAGTTCTTCTAACAAGATGGTGAAGAAATGTTCTTGAATTCGAACATTGTTTCGGATGAAAAGGATCTGAACAACTATGAGGATTTCTACAAAGGATTAAAAATTGAGCCTAAAAATTGTGAAGTTATCTTAGAAGAAATGGAATCACAACAATCAGTACAAATCATCTTTGACAATAATGATGTTAAATAATAATAATAATAATAACAACCTCCTCCCTAGTTAAACAGATTTGAAATTCAGCAATAACAGCAGAATCTTGCTAATCAGTAAGCTTCTTCTTTACCATAAGCCCTCCCATTCTAAAATAAGCTCGACAAACCAAACAATGTTTAACCAATCCAACCAAGTTAAGGTTTCGTTCCATTCTAAAATGCTAATTTAAATCAACCAATTCAATAATTTAATTAGTTCCAGCCACCTACAGCTCCAGTATTCATTCCATAGTAAGTTACCCAAAATGTGCCAGCACAGAATGATTTTAAGCCTATCTAGTCTGGAAATTTTTAATGGGGTTAAAAATAAGCATAATAGTAACCTCAATAATTCTAGCCATTTCCTCAGCAAGTGCCTTAACAATTGCCTTAGCAAATTCAACAACCCCCTGTAGCGAATCCTGATTATAAATGGATGGAAGACTCTTCGTAAGAATAGATCAATCTGCAACAGCAACAAATTACTCAACTTCAAGCCAAAAATAAACAGTGCAGTGATTTAATCAAGAGATTCTAAGAATTATAATAAAACTATGCTTATTTACTCCTTGCAGCCAAAAGATTAGTCAGCTTAGATGCTAGTTGCGCAGAAATGAAGACTACCTTTAGTGTCTATGTATTCCCAGCTGTGATGGTTTTGAAAGAAAAAGTCTCCATTTTGAAGGATAAGTTATAAACTGAGTTAGATAAGGACGTATACTTGCCTCTGAAGAGAGACCAACCTTACGATTACAATAGGCTTAAAATCTAGCTTAGTCTTGACTCTAACTATTTAGACTATCTTGGATTAATATGTGAGGCATCCTACGAGCAGTCAAGTACAAGTCAATACGATCTCTTCCGTAACCTCATCAAGGATTGCATTCTCAATGGAAATCGAAGAGCATTTGAAGAGAAGTATTAAATTTAACTTAAACTCATTCTTATCGATGTCCTCATTGATATTGCTTCTCCTAAAAAGATTGGAACTGATCTACTTTCTCCTCAGAACAAAGCGATTCTTAACAAATTAATCAAAGAATCTTGCTCCTACTTAATCTTATCGTGCTTCATCGAAAAGCCAAACATTAATATTCTTGAAATAGAAAAAAATCTTTTGGAAGGAAATTTCCAAATCGAAATGAAATAAAAGCTGAATACACTTATTCAAGAAGTTAGTCCTTAAGTCAAGATCATGGATCTAGAGCAAGAAGAGGAAATTCAAGGCCAATAATATAGAGATAATCTAAAACAAGAGAATCTAGACAAATACATTGCCTAAGTTAATGCCAACAAGGATTTTCAGCATCCTATTAAGAACTAATTCATTAGACGCTATAAGAAGATTCCTTGAGAAATCATATTAAAAAATAAATACAAATCTTTCTTATCTGAAAGATTTATTTGTTTGTTTTTGTGTTGTCTTATTTGCATTTTGTTCAACAATAACTTCATGAATAGATTAACAAATTAACATTTCCTTTTTAATAGTATTAAACAATTATTTTTGAATTTTTTGGGGATCATTAATATTTTAATTATCTAGACAAATTTATTTTTCTAAGTTAAAAATACAAAAAACAAAGGAATCAGCACTGAATCATAAGACTTGTTCAAAATTTGAAATTTGAATTTGTTTTTTTTTCAAATTTAAACGTTATAATATGTATTTTTTTAAATAATTTGAATTTTATTGATATTTATTAATTCATTATTAGCTCATTGGCTTTATATCTTTTTTCTTTCTTATTTGTAAGTCTTTTTAAAATATATTTCAGACTTAATCTTTCATTCATTTTTTTACAGTTAATTCGCATAAACAATTTCTGCATATTCTACGAGAGGCAAGTAGTTAATTTGGCATCTTGATAAATTAATTTTCTTTTTCTGAATGATTCGCATGCTCATATGTAATAAGCCTCGGGTGTAGGCTTAAGTTTTGCTTGAATTTTTTATGAGTTTTAACTTTTTCAAGTTGCTTCTATTCGCATTGTCTAGGATGTCGAATAAAGAAGGGAACTCATAAACACCATGCTGTTAAAGGCGCGGTGAGATAAAACTCAGCATTCAAAAACTATTTTATGAGCAGGAATAGCATTGAAAAAACAATAGGGTCTGCGTTCCATTTGGAACCCTTGGGGAGTTTAATAAAATGGCAGGTCTGTCATTTATTTCCCAAGGATATTATTTGATTTTGTTAGTTTTATTTGCAAATTTAATTATTAGATCGAGAAGAGAAAAAAAAGCATAGAAGATAGAAATATGCCTTTTGGATATTTTTGAAATACAGTTTGGAATGAATTAAAGGAGACTATTTGATTTCAAATTAAAAAGAAAAACGAAGAGAAAGAAATTAATTTAAACTGAAAGAGTTAAGGAGGAAAGACTTAGACTTGACTACGGCTGAAAAGAGGAAAAATAATTAAATTAAAAATAAATTGGAAATCGGGAAATAAACAAACAAGCTAACTAACTACTATCTTGTTTTTCTGCTTTCTTCACTAGTTATCTGATATAAAGGGTGCTATAAGTCTAGTATTTAATTCATAGGCTTCCCTAACTTACTCAGGGAAAACAACAAAATAAACCAGAATGATGCTCTTAAATTATTTATTGTTAGTTTCCTCCAGTTTTTAACACCGTTTCACCACAATGCATGTCACCTTTGGAATTCAGATACGAAGGAAAGCAAGATGGATAATGACATTTAATTTCAAAGAAGTTCTATCTTAAAAGCTTACTTATTAAGAGAAAGCTCAAATGAATTTTTTATGAATTAATTTTTCAAGCCAACCTTATATGCTAAACTTTATTATGTCATAAAGACAACATTCATAGAGAGAGAGGTTGTCTTAGACTAATTAAAGATTATCATATTGAACGAATTCTCCGACAGAGCACTTGAACTTGAAAAATTAGTTCATTTGGCTCAACTGAAAGAACTTCTTATAGAAGAAATAAATGAATTATCCATAAAAGTTATGAAAATTATTCAAAAAGAATAAGAAAAAAAAGAAAAGAAAATGCATTTAAAAATAACTACAAATTTCAAATAAAATTTAAATGAAAAAATAAATGAAATTGTAAATAATATTCAAATAAAAAAAATATCCCATAAAAATAAAAAATTCATATTCAAAAAAAAAATAAAAAATAATTGTTTATTGAGATATGTTTGGGTTTGAGAGAGGAATATGTTCAATGAATTTAATAAATAATTGGAATGTATCTCATTATCTTTTCCCCTAAAAAATTACAAAATATCTTCTTTTTTTCTTTTTGACAAAAAAAATACATAAATTCAGTCTTATTAACCAATCACAGACCGTTAATTTTTGTTTTGAATTAATTGAAAGTATTTTTCCATTTAATAAAAAAAAACACAACAAATAAAAGCTATTTTAACATAAAATAATTCTTGGTTTTGTGGGAAACAGTTTATCTTTGTATGTCTGTTAGATAATATAAAATTATCGACATTTTTTCATGAGATTTTCATTTTTGTTTTGAGAAAAATATGTTAAAGAAAAATCAAATGTACATGGAGTTATTTTTGAAGGAGGATATCATTAAATTAATGTTAGCATATGTTGTTATCAATATCCCCAAATGATAACAGAATATGCCTAAAAGCTTGACTATTTTGTAAGGAAGTCATTCAGATGATGTTTCAGGTGAAATTTAAATTAAATCACCTCAATTTGATTGAAAGGGAAAAGGTTCAATCAAAACAAGCAATATTCATTTCAATAGAAATAACAAAAAAGGAAAATTAGTCGTTCCCATGGCCAACAGTGATCCAGACAAAGTAGATTTTTTAGCTTTCACCAAAGCTGAATTCTCTATTTCTTCAACATTTTCGAGTCCTACTTTTTACATCGCTTTCCTATTAAGCTTTGGAGTATTCGTATTAATAGCCTTATCAGTAATCCGCAAGAACTAGAGATACAAAAAACAAGGTTTTTTAGCGACAGAAAAATCAGAGCTAAAAATCATGCTTGATGATATTCGATCAAGTGTAGTGATATCTTCATAGAATAAAAAGCTTGATAATAAGAATTTATTTTAATTATTCACTGAATCAGACAGCACTGATATTCTTAAACATCCTGAAGGTGGTAGTACAAATAATTCAGTATTTAAAAAACAAGCCATTCATAAGAATAATAATCATTCTTCTAGCAAAGACTCCACTTCAAAGTCAACAGATCTTAACAAAAACAACAACAAAAAACCATTGAGAAAATAGAATCCAAAATAGCAAAAGAAAAAAACTCAAACTCAAGATAATTCTATTCATATCCACAAAGGTTAAATATCATTTTCATAAAGTCTGAGTGAACGATTACCAAAGGTGCAATAGTAAAAGTAGAATACTGTTATTCTTAGTGACAAAAAGAATAATTTTACTTCTTCTGTGAAGGAATGCAGAAATGTAAGTGGAATCACAGAAGATCAAGAATATTATGTGAAAGAAAATCAAAGTGATCTCACATAAAACGAGGAACAAGAGTCACACAAGACATCTGCTATTTGTAGCTTTGCTTCATTAAGTCGACCAAATAATTTACTTCCTGGAATGGATAGTTCTCAGCTAGTTAACGTTTCAGCTAATTATTCTACTATCATAACGCCAAGCCATACTTAGAAGCTAATGGAATCGTCTCCTTAAAATAGTGTAATAATCGTTCTAGCGGATGAAAAGCATGCTTTTTAGAATGATAATTAAGACAATCATGGGGAGAAAAATAAGGAAGAACAGTCAACTTAGCTTTAATAAGAATATCTACCAACTCAAATGCTCTGCATTACTGCAAACAACATAAACAACGAAATCTAATTGACATAAATAGCACCTTTAAATTGCTCTTAGAACTAGAATAACTGCGAGGATGCTCATGTGATCTAATTTGACGATGAGAATCAAATTACAAGAATACAAGAAAAAGAGAAAAATAATGGATAAGCTATTCGACTTTCATCTTCTACTTTATCTAGAAAAAATACTGACTTATCAGTCTCAAAAGCCAACTCTTTATTAACTTCAAATATCAAACCAACGAGTTTCTTCAAGGAAATCTCTCGCCTTTGTTTTAGACACAATATGTTTTTAAACACGTTAAAAGAAGATTCTGTGCTATTTCCTAGAGTATTGAAGTGCGTGATAATCCACTGTAATGTCTGTTTGCTTCTTCTCGCTGGATCTTTTGTTTAAATTTACTATTACAATTCAGAAATATCACATCTCAAAGATAAATCAACTGAATTGATTTCTTTTTCAAAAGTTAATCCCTCTTCTAGTCCAGAATCGTTTCTTCGCGAATTCAGTCTTAGCTTTGAAGTAGCACTATTTCTGATAGCTGGATCGATGGGGCTGACAGTCTTTTCAAAATCAGATCCTGAAATTGTGTTTATTAACAATAATAACTAGCAATTACAACGGAATCTACTGGAAGTTCGTAGTAATTAATCATACAAAATATTCTTCAGCTGCTTCTTTGCATTTGTTCTTTCTGCGTTCTGCTTCGTTTAGTTCTTCGCTTTCTTCTAAGTTCTTCCATCTGGGTTCATACTGCGCTGGGCATTAATTAGCTTCATAGTTTTCCTCTTGATTTTCATGATATTTGATATTTTTTACTTTTCATTCTTGATAATACTTCGCTTTCGTTCGAGCTTTTCTCCTCGTTGTCTGCATCTTTATTCGATGCTTCTCTCAAAAGCTGCATGGTGGGCGCTTTGAAGAGATAACATACTCAAAGTTTCTACAAATAAATGATATTCATGTAACTATCAGTAGAACTAACTTTTATTTTGGTAGTCTCTGTATGTGTAATTTGAAAATGTATTTTCCATAAAACTCAAATCATTTGCAGATACTTTAAGAAAAGGAATCGTTGTAGGGACGATCTGATTAATTATGTTCTTCTTTCGATTGGAAAATATACTTTAGAGTAGATAAAGAAGGTGAAAGATTATTAATTTATAAAAGTAAATTTCTTTGTTGGAATATTTGGTTATGAATGTGGAGAGGTTTATTATTTGAATACTTTCTAAGCTCTAGTTAGCACTTATTTTTATGGAAAAACAACAATTTGTGCTGTTGATTTAGGAAAAGAAATTTTATATGGAGAAAGAGCAATTGGCTCAAATTTGGTTTGAATCTTTGAGAATAGAGTTTTAATTGATCTTGCTTTAGTTATATTAGATTTCTTACTTCCCCATGATTGTATTTTATCTGCTCAAATACTATCAATAATCATTTCTCACTTTCCATTAATAAAAAATCGAAAACAATATTAATTTATTATCCAGAAAAGTAAGGTAATTCATCTAACTCATAAAATGGCAGAGAAATCAGAAACAAAATGGTTATTTGTGTTTGGCACACTCAAGCCAGGCTTCTCCCAACACACATGGAATCGCCAGATCCACAACAGTTACTACAAGTTGACTTGCGAGAGAGCAATTCTAAATAATTATGTGCTGTATAAGCATGAATACCCAACAATCATCTAAGAGGAAGGAAAGCATGTAAACGGATATGTACTTACTTCTGAGAAATGGGATGCATTGTTGAAAGAATGTGACGTCATTGAAGGATACCCAGACTATTATTACAGAATTGAAGTACCCGTGACACTCCCAGATTAAGGCAACAAAGTAGTTCGGGCTTGGGCTTATAAAATGTCAGAAAGTCGCTATACTAAGGACTAACTTGAATATTTAGGTTCTGATTATCCTAATGAATGATCAGTCATAAACAAATAATCTGAAAATAATTTGTTTTGTGTTAGACATATTTGCATTTGAATGAAAGGGCAACTCTCACTTAACCAATCTAAATTCTTCAATAAATTACTAAAAAGCATCTCAATTCTGCTACCAGAGCAAAGATGTCATTGAAAGACAATTATTATAACAATGAAAAATAATTAATATTTTCAATCAGTATTACAAAGTTTAGTTTCAACTCTCTTTATTTTATTGGAGAAAAGGAAGAGATTCCACCAAAATTAAGATAATTAAGATTAGAACAATTTCTACTGAGGAATCTTGTAAAGCTTGATATTTTTTCAAAGGAGAGTAAAAAAGAAAAAGTGGTCAATCTTAAAACTAAATCACCCTGAGAAGGATCGAAGATAATTAAAGATCCATGAACGCTTTAGACTAATCAGGTCACTCTGAGGGTAGTCAACGCAACAAGGCTTAGTCGGAGGATCTTTCATTCTTGAATTTGCATGCACTCAATCAAAGCTTTCTTGAAAAATCGTCTTCCTCCAAAGTAATTTCAAAAAATCAATAAAAACATCTCTAACACATTTAAATAAAGCAAAAATGAAATCTATTTTGTTTGAAGGATTCCTCATCAAGAGAAAGCTTTGACATGTCTTCAGACAGTAATCCATACGGTTCAAGCTCTGAAAGTGAAGAAGAAATCTAAGAAGTTGATGAGCATAATGAAAATCAAACTAAACTACAAACCAATCAGTACTAGAACTATTTTTTAAGATGCATCATACATAACTAAATGTTAAAGACAAGAGAAATTGAATAAGAGTCATATTTAACACTTTGTAGACCTATTTTTTCTTCTTAAGTACAACAGAAAAATCAAATAAAGGAGTCAACATTCTACTTTCACTCTACCTCGCAAAAGAGAACGAATTCCCTGATCTTTACGAGTAAATTCTTGAAATATTTACCTGGAAAATGATTTGATTATTCCTTACAGAAACACGACAAAGCTGATAAAAAGGGTGAATTTGTCTAAATTTGATCTTCTGATATTTTACGTGGGTGCTTGCGTTCGTGACAGAGAAGATGATGTGCCGTGAGATTATTCTTTAGAATTTTGGAGGTGTTAACTTTGTAATTGTTGATTGTATGCAGGATACTTTTCGAAAAGCTGAAAGTTGAGTTCTTCAATAAGCAAGAAAACGAAGACGACACGATTCTAAACTAGATGATCTACAGCATCGTAGAAGAATCTGCTAATTCAGATAAAGGCAAGGCGTGCACAGTATTCATAGAGCACTCAGCATATTTTCTGTAAAGAGTGCTTGAAGATAAGCAACAGTTTTATGAGCTCTTCCAGGCCATAATCCAAAGCGGAGAACTCAATAAATTCTAGCTTCTACAGAAACTCTATATTTAAACTACTACACTCTCTCGCATTCTACTAGAAAAAAAATATGATCCGATTCTCTTTCTGATCAAGAACAACGTGCGGATCATTCATACATAGATGATATCATTCGTACATTCTGATGATATTTCATATGAAGGATATCTCAACAAGCCGCTATTCAAAGTGAACTTAAAACTTGTGGCTATCTTCTACACTGAAAAAATGAAAGATGCTAACATTATTAAGTGAGATTCAGTTATAATTTCACTTAAACTTTGTGATTTTGTCATTCTTTTCACCAATTCATCAGGCCTGAATGTTTTAAATATTTTTTCCCTCTCAAAAAGGAAGCTCTTATTCGAAGTGCGGCAGACATCTCAAGAGTATCAAGAGCTTCTCAAAGTCTTCATTCGATTTCGTTTGAATTCGTTAGCGAAAGAAACATTTCGAGCTCTCACTGATTGCGATTATCTCTTTGACACTAAGATCTTGAACTTTACATTGGCAGTATTTAACTTTAACATTTTTCTTAGTAGATTTAACATTTAATATATTTTCTTTTTTTCTGATTTTTGTTACAAGGTTGAAAACTTTGAAATTCTTTGGTTCCTGGCTAACCATGAAAGTGTCCCGATTGGATAGTGGCTGAATGAAGAAAAGACTTAGAAAATGCTAGTAGACCTATTGTACACATCTGAAGGGAAAAACTTTGAGTATATTCTATACTACCTTAAGCGTGTGAAGCGGTTGAAATCCAAGCTAACTATTAAAAGACTAAGTGAAAACCTCATCAGTCGTCTACACTCTTGCAGACACGGATAATTCTTATATACATTCTACAATCCTTTGAAAATAGGATTGCTTGTCGTTGAGCTTATGCAGTAGACTATCTAGACTGTGATGCACCATAAAAATAGATTATCAAAGGTGCTTGAATTATATTATAAATTTTCATAGATCTACATTTCGCTAATTACTGATGATAGCTAAGTGATTCAGCTTTTCAAAGACACCGATTTAGAAAGGAGAAAAGTAGTTTACCTTATTGACACGAATAAGAGTGCCATCATTTCAGCAACACAAAGTGTGGAAGATGCTATTGAGGTAATATTACATATGAGACATCATAATAATCTGTGTAAGATTCAAAGTTTTTGAAAAAACTAACATAATTTATTAAACTAGTCAATGTGGAATGGAAGCATCGCCCCGAAGACGAGCCTCTTGAAGATGTTCACGGTGACACAGAATCTATTCTTCGAAGAGCTGAGTGACTACATAATAGAGATGAATCCGAATAAAAATGATATTTTTATGGCACTCAACACGAACTTTTATTCTCATCATTTTTCTTTGCAGCGAGTTGTCTGGACTTACAACTGTCGCATCAGAAACTAAATCGATCAGTGCCTCATGCTTATTCTCATGTTTGCAATATTCGTTAACTTTTTTTTCATGTATGACCCTATGCTGAAACTGCAGCAGCTTCTCGAGACCTCATCTTACGATTATCCTACAATCATTGACTAAGAATTAGAGTTAATTGAAGAGATTAAAACTTCGTATCTGAAATTCTAAATCTATCTGGATATTATTATTGGGTTTAATTTCACTTTTAAGCCACTTTTCATTGCTTACTACGATTGGACGTAATCTGTTTAGACGAAATTCAATGCGCAAGATTTAACTGGATTTATACTTGGTCTATTCTCACTCTTCTAGTGGGGGTTTATTCTGAACGCAGAATAAATCAGTGAGCCATATCGATTCGATATTCTCATAACTTTTCGTTGGATTTACATAACTATTACGATGCTTTAGACTATGCAATCGATTAGAAATTTTAAAGTATTTGGTCCTATGATTAAAGCACTTTGGTTAGTCGTTCTTGAATGCTCTAAACTTATTTTTATATTCATTTTGGTTCATCTGCTATTCGGTTTTATGGCATACTTTTCTTTCTATGAAAATGAGAACCAACGCTTGAAAACTCTAGGTTAATCACTATTATATCTTGTGGAAGCTCTGTTTGGATAATTCTCATTTAGCGAATTCAGTTAACCTTCAGCACTCTTTGCACCGATATTTCTCAACATCTATTTATTCTTCTCGCCTATTATATTTATGCAGCTTATTGTAGCTGTGCTGACATTTACCTTTGAAACTGCATCGAGAAGTGGTAGAGTTCATTATTATATTGGCATGATTGCGAATATCCGCAATCTTGATTATGATGCAGTCTGTGGATGCTTAGTTGCTCTGCCTATCGTAGGGAGTGTCTTCAATATAATATTTATTCTCAGCCATATGCTTTCTGATCCGGATCCAGCACTAAAAGTAAACAAATTTAAGTCAAAAAGTTTTGTTAATAAAATCCATATTTTTTGGATAGGAATCGAATATGGACTTTTTGAAGAAGGTGAATAGGGCACTTGTGAAGGGAGCATACTTCCCTATTTACATTATTTTGACTTTAGTTTCCTTAATAATGGTTGTTCTATTCTCACCAGTGTTTTACATAGTTAAGCTAATCCGTATTCTCAGAGAAACCAGCCGTAACTAAGGATACTCGAAGTCAAAGAGATTCTTTAAGTGGCTTGCTTTCGGGTTTGTGTACATGGCCATCCAAACCACTAAGGATTTCAGAAAAAATTATTAATATCTAATGCATGGAAGATTCGTAAATGATAGTCCTTAGTTAAACATTTCAAATACCGCTTATGCAGCAGTAGCATCAACATCAAGGGATTTGTACTTGAAGGCTCGAGAAAAGTAGAATAAAGTTCCACTTGCCGATTTTTTGTTTGCAGTTATTAAGAAAATCAAGTTCATGGAATCGAAAGCTTCTGAAAAAGCATAAAAGCAAGAGTAATTAACGCAACCAATAACAAGCCAAGATAACATAATAAATGGTTAACTCTCGGCAAGTAATACTCTTCTAAAAGAGAAAGGAAAAGAATAGGAAGCAGCGAGTTAAACAAAGATTGGAAAAAAATATGATGGCAATAATAGTAAAATTCAAAATGAAGGTAAATTAATCAAAAAATGAATTAAAATACTTTGATGATAGTTATTTAAACTTGACTATTCAATTTATTTAAGCTAAAGACACGATTGAAAGTGGACGAGACACAAAATTCGATTAGAAAAGTACAAATAAATAGCAGCATTTTGCAAATCGAATCAGAAGTCTTCTTTCTCCTGGCGAAGAATCTGAAGAGGAGCACTCTTAGTAGAGCAAGCAAAGGAAGGTAGAAATTAAAGCTGAGAATAAATAACTACCTATTGGGCAATTACTTAAACCGATTTAAGTCGAATATGAATAAGATGCGGATAATACAAAAAAGAGTAAATAACCAAGAAGAAGTATTTTATTTGAAGATGAAATAAACGTAAAACGAAAAGGAGATAGCAGACAATAAGTAGAAATGGTAGGTTTCTCATAAAATTAAACTCCTTAATCCCCTTCTTCTTAAGGAGATAATTTAATGCAACAGCAATAATAATCTCCAAGCATTCACCTAAGTAAAAAGGGCATGAGTGGAGAAAGCGAGGAATCTCCTAAACAAACATAATTCAAGAACTTGCATTAACGATAACAGTCGTCTGGAAGTAACACAGGAAGATTCAGTAATAAAACTGCTCATACTTTTCAAGGTGGAGAAAATCCGCATCGTAAGAAAACTAAAACAACTTATTAAGTCTGGAAGAAGATCCGAAAAGATGAAAACAGCAGCTCTAATTCTCTTTTGATTAAAGAATCTGATAATCTTTATCAATTCCTTGATGCATTTGTTGTTGATGAGGAAGAGGCAGCTCAAGAGGAAGCTGCTAGCAATTAGTTCTAAGGAGACAAAGAAGAAAATACTTACGATTACATCTACGTTGAAAATATGCTTAAGCTTATGTATCATTACTCGAAAAATGATGTGAAGCTTGCGAGATTCAACGTGCTTTTCTAATCCATCAAGAAATTATTTAAGGAAGATTGAATGAATAGATATTTACTATTATTGGTGTTCTTTTATTCTATTTTTTTACAAAATATTTGTTCTTTTTAATCTTTGATCTTGTTTAAGTTGTGACGTTAAATAAAAAGAATTCCATCTAATGTTTTATGTGGTGTTAAAGTCTTTGAATAACCCCCTCACATAGACTCTGATTAAATCTCATATCAATTAATTGGAACCTTTAGCCAACATTGTGGATCCTTTTACTCATAATTTGGAAAATTAATAAAATAAAAGGATCGACACAGATACGTTGAACGAAGGTTAGTTCACCATCTATAATAGACGCAAAAAACCAAAACAAAGCCATGAATACAACTAAGTTTTTAGATTCATACAAGCATCAAATGAGAGCCCTAGGCATCGACCTCATTCAATTTTATGCTGGTAAAATAAGCGATTATTATTTTTAATTTTTGAGTTTCGATTATCATCAGATATGGCTGCGAAGATCATAGAGAATGTGGAGTCGAATTCAAGCATTAAACTTGAATAACCTCACGCGCTTCTCCTCATCGAAGCAGCAAGAAGATAGTGTCTCCCTCAAATAATCACAATCCTATCCTTTCTTATCTGCAAAGACGCTGAATAGTTCACATAAATCAATAAGTAGAGCAGCTTCACAAAGTTTCTATCCCAAATATTTGGAGACTAATTCGATTTCGGCCTTCTCAGGATGCAATCGGACCCACTCTACTATCTACAAATTGCAAATAAAATTGAGATAAGTGAAGATTCTATAAAAATGAGCAGCTAATGCGCAAAATTATTCAATCTCATCTTCAGTGTCAAGCAAAGTTTAGAAGAATGCGTGATGAGTTTTTTATTAGAATATATGCCTCACAACAATGAGAAACCCATAATCGACATTCAAGAGTCCTTAAAAAGAGAAGGTATTGACCGAGCTAGCTTGTAAATCCGCTATTGCTTTTTAGCAGTTTATTCTTATAATTTATGCACGAAAGCTTAATAATCAGTACCATTCTTAATCTTCAAGGGAACGTATCTCGATTCCCAGGAATACTAGGACAATTTTTTAGATGCCATTCCGAACTCTGAGTTTTTTATTTTGAGCACACTTGAAGGCAGTATGCACACAGCAAGAACTTACTATCCTTGGGTTGTAAAATTTACAGAAGAAGAATTATCTGACCAACGAATGTTCACATAGGAATAATATTGTAAAAAGAAGAAGAAGAAGAAAATAAATGAAAAGATAACATATTTTAACAACTTTATTGGTTGTGTGTTGTTTAAATCATAGAAATACTGAAGGACTACCTGATGGTGGAGACAATAGAAATTAGTTATCCAAGCTCACTTCGTCCTGATTTATTAGCACATCTGCAATAACGAATGGATAAAAGAGTTAGAAAAATAATTCAAGGAGAATTTTTATAGGGGAGAACTGTACAAACATCTACTGAGTTGATTTTAACGATTATTTCGAGACGTAGAGGTATGGAAAGGTTGCTTGAAAGTAATCTTGCAGAAGAAGAGTAAGGAATTATACATTTATTTACTTAGAATAGTCCAATGAATAACACGAAAGCTCTCATCCAAACTGACTACATGGATGACGAGCATAAATGCATTTTTTCATTCGGAAACGGATTAAAGGTCGTTACTTGGATGCTCCCTAACGAGTATGACTCTATTAAGATCTAGAACTTCCCAGGCGATGAATTGAGTCTTTTTGAGCATTTTTCTTTAAATTAGAAAGCTCTCTGCAGCATAAATAAATCAGGTGATGCGTTTATAGTGAAGTGCAAGAACAAACAGCTTTCTGTGCAATTCTTGCAGCATATTTAATCGAATGATTTCGTATTGGATAAGACTAATCGAGTGATTGTTAAGCCAGTTATTGTTGAGAATCTGCACACAACTGTTACGCGAATTATTATAATTGTAAAATATAAGGCACTCAATGTAGAATATGATGAATTAAAAGCAATTAGTTAGTGTTTAGACACGCTTGTCAAAGGAGAATACGAAATCAAATCGAGCCTTCAGTAGATTGATTTAGTTACTCAAGAAAAGACATGCTACCTCATCATGGAATCAAATGAAAGAGCTGAGTTTGTTATTTAAACGTAAGATTTCATTTGAAAGTTACTTTTTGGGATAATGAGTAATGTTTTTTCAGATTGAAAGGACAGCAGTCAGAAAAGATACTCTTTTCTTCAATGAAGAAAGAAATAATGAAGCAAGGGAAGCTCGACTTGCATATTTAAGTGTTTAAACTGTTCGAAACCATCCTGATAAACATTAAAAGCGCTGAGTTTAATATTATTTTTCCAAACTAAACCACATTCACATATGAGGAGTCTACAGTTAATTTACTACATATCGAGAAGAAACAAGTGACTAAAGAAGTTATCAGACTGTTAGGGAAGGAACAAGAGCAATTTCAGAAGTAGTTTAAAGCTAATCAATCAACGGAGACAGTGGAATTGTTGATCACTGGGAATTCAGAAAAGTAAATATCTCTGGCAATATCAGAATTGAAAATACTGACTCGTCCAAAATAAGTATTGCAATTGAAGGATTCATTTTAGTTTTTGATATTCCAAGACGAAAAAGGAAGGGAGTATTTGAAGACTCAGAGTATTTAGAATAACCTTTTTATTGTATTTAATTCTGCGCTCAATCGACTCGAATTCTACTCCAAAACTACAGCCCAAAAATCCAAAGAAACCATCGACACAGTCATTGAATGCATTCAAGGGTTCATTGATAATTCTTTAGTCAATCTTAGATTTTCGGTCAAACCAGATATCTCCACAGATATGGTCCAATATCTAAGATCTAAAAAATTTTCAGTTGAAGCTCTTCCTGGTTTGATTAAAACGAAAATCAAGTACTCGCTGCTGTTAAAAGAGAGGGAATTCATTAAAGAAAAATTCCTTAAAGAACACGAAGATGAAGATTGCTAGATATGTTTTGGGTCTTCTACGATATATTAGCTATCTCTTTGTAGATGCAAAGCTGCTTGTAAGAGCTGCATTAAAGCGCATATTAGAGATGCAGCAATATCTTCACTGACGGAATTCAAGCCAGAGATTATGTGTCCCATATGCTCGAAGTCTCCTATTTCTATTAGTGACATTAATGATATTTTTGATAAGGTGTCCCTTACTAGTATCTTCAAAATTAGATTTAAGTCATCAATAGAAGGTCTCAAATATCAGGATTAAGTACCACTATTCATGGGATGCTAAACTCCTGACTGCAAAGGTAAAGGATATTCTTGACCAATGGGTTTATTTTTATTTACTGGTTTTTTGATTGAGTTGCTGAAAATATATAATATTGGTTTATATTTTTTAGGTCTACTGCAAATCAGTGATCAACTAAAGTTTGTTAATCCTTAAACTTGGAGATGTCTATTGTGCTAGACTGAGTTTTGTATAAAGCACATTATTAATAAGTAATACTCCATTCCTCTTCATGAAGTTCATGAAAACGAAATAACTTGTATGGCATAAGCTTCCGATTCGGGAACGGATGATTTAGTCTAAGCTGGATTACTTAAAAAATGTCCGAAATGTCATAATAAATACTCACATGAAGATGGATGCAATCATCTAAAATGCCCTAAGTGTGAATGCCATTTCTGTGCTATCTGCGATTTCTACGAAGAAAAGTAAAAAGATATCTACATTCATCTCGATGAAAAGCACTAAGGACACAGCAAACATAAACCAAAGAACATGACAATAGTGAATAAGGAAGAACTAGAGAAGATTAAAAATAAAAAGAAGAAAGATAAGTCAGGTGAGTCTGTGATTTAAGATGAAAGTGTTTTCAAAAAGTTTGGAATTGTTCCGACAGAATTGAAGGAAATTGAAATTACAAATCTTGAGGGAACAGATCCTGATCTCATTTCAGCAATATCATTCGGGCAAGAGAAAGAGAATTGCCATTTCAACACTAGCGATCTCTTTGATTGATAAAATAATTGTCAATTTAGGTTCACAGCTATTTTTTGCAAAGTAAAATGATGAGATAATCAAATTAATTTTCAACAAATTTCATGATTGAATAAAGATAAACATACAAATAAAATGAAGTTGCATTGCTGTTGCGAAGAGAATTAATTTGACTTAAAGTAATTAATAATATATTTGGTGTGTTGTTTGCTCAAAAATCAAATTTTAAACGATCTTAAATTCATAATTCTAACTTAAGGACAAAAGCAGGACAATTGTTGAGGTGACTTATTATTCATCAATTACATATCTGAATTTTCCCCCTTGAGCAGTGATAAATGATAATCTATGCTCGGCTTCATCTCTTTTCTAAAAAAAAGCACAATTTTGAAAGTAAAGCTAAATCTGCATCAATTTAGCACAATTTATTTGATTCTTTGAATTCTATTTCTGGCATAATATTTCATCTTGATTTCTCTCTTAATTTGGGAAATATTTAGTTTTTTGATTTGAATTGAATTGATTGATTGACACGATCGAACTCAAACCTACATTCCACTAGTTTCTGTGTAATTGATTTCAATGATATAAAACATCCCTCGCTCTCCATAACAATCTTCTTCTAACGCAATCCTTCTTCTGAATTCTCCTTAACAATCTACTTTTCCTCTTTCTCATGCACTCTCTCCCAAATCTCCCATGGTTCTGCCATCTGTATTTTCTCTCAACACGAACAATCCGTCTAGAGAACGATAAAAAATATTCACAAATTATGTTCCGACTGAATGCTAATCTTAAAGCATTTAGCCAATAAACCAACAAACCAGTATCTATTAAGGGACTTAATTGAATAAAATACCTCATAACTCTTATGGTGATGCTTTCTAAGGGACAGTAATCCCAATGTCAGATTTCAATATGCGACTGAATCAACAAATTAATAGCTAGGAGAATGGCTAATTTATTCAAAGCAAATGTAATGAAGCATAATCAGCCCCCTCTTAGGTTATTCAGAGCACTGCAAATAACGAAAAAGAATGCTTTAGTCTCTCATCTAGCTTTATTGTTTCAGCACCAACTTCTTAGATTAAAACAATAACGTCTCTTTATAAATCACCAGCGTTTGATACAACACCAATCTGTCATTAGGAGAGACAATCAATGTGTTTTTAAAAAGAGGAACAATGGCGATAAGATGTAGATTTACTATTAAAAGAAGAATAGAAATAATTATTGACAAATCTAAGCCATCATGCTGATTCTGTGAAGGATGCTGTTTTAAAGAATGAGATGTAAAAATGAATTGTTTATTAACAAAATGTTAGATGTCCTAATGTAGTTTTAATGGAAAAGAGAGTTGAAGAAGCTGCAAGATCTGATTGGAGAGTAAGAGAGGAAGAATGTTTTGAAACAGGAAGGAGAGCTCTAAAGGAGAGGAAAAGTAGAAGGAGATTGGATACAAAAGATAGATAATATGGTTAAAGAAACTGAACTAAATAAACAGTTTATGAGCTAATATGAAGAAGCGATGCAAAGTAAGATAGAAGAGGTGATCAGAAGAGAGGTATCTAAGAGTTTGAAAGAGAGAGTGTAAAGTTTGATTGCTAGGTAATGGGAAGATGCAGAAGTCAAGATGTTCGAGGGGATTCAAGTCATTCAAGAAAGAATATCGAAGTATGAAGCTTCACACGGATAAACGTATTAAGAAATAGAAGAATTCTTGAAGCAAGGAAAAGAAGAAATCGAGATAGCTTTAGAAAAAGGCTAAAGCTATTTTAAATCAAGTTTGGCTGCATTTGCAGAGAATATTCAGCTGAAAGTGAACACAGATGATATCAAAGCTGTGTTTGTGCAAATGAATGAGGAATTCATTGAGAAAATGATAAATTAGATGAAAGAACTGAGGTAATAATGTGCTGGAGACATTAACGAATAAAATTAAAAGGAAGCAAGGATTTAAGGATTAGAATAATAAATATAAGAAAGTGTGTAGTAATTGTAGTTAAGTTTGAAGTAGATGAAAGATGCTGAACAGAAGGTATAGCAAATGAACTAAGGGTTTATCAATGCATTAGAGAGAGCAGCATAAAGTGAAAAAAGAGTTAATGTCCTTGAAGGTGTGATTAGGAATATGGCAGAGGACAAATCATCTGTTGCTACAAGGGCGAAGATTGGGTAGTTGATGGAGAATCTGGCAAATATGAAAGCACAATTCACTTAGTTGAAAAGAAGCTGCAAGGACTCAGTGAAGAAGGACTAAATGATGAGTGTGCTTAATAATAGTTCGATTGCAGAAAAGACACAGCAGCAAAGGAGTTAAGATCCTAACAGTTCATTGAATTCTACAACGATTGCAAGTTTCAACTCTTAACTGATTTAGCTCACGTAATCTAATAAATATCTCACTGAAACAGTGAAAACAAAAGACATTACCATCAATGAATAAAAGGAAATCATCAGTGGACTTTAAAAGAAATTAGCAAATTAGTCTTCGTAGCTCTCGGAATTGCTAAAAGAACTCAAATACATCAAGCAGGAATTCAAGAGAAAAACTGCTTTTGTTTAGATTACCAAAGTGGAATAAGAAGAAGAAGAATCTTTAATGTTTTCATCTATTATCGATGACACGCAGTCTATGCACCATGTTTTATTGGATTCGTTGGCTCATGATTTCAAGGATTCTATGAAGAACAGCTAAGCTTGTCAATTTGATTAATTTGCTGATTATTGTGAAGATGAGGAGGAGGAAGAAGATGAAGATGATTCTAAGGATTCTGATGGGAATAATTTAAGGAAATAACATAAATAATTGTAAAGGAATTAGTCAAAGGAAAATAAAGAACAAACATAAGACATTGAAGGATATTTCTAGTCTGCCAAAAAGAGAACAAATTAAAAGATTGCTACCATCAGTAACAGCAGTAATGCTCAAGAAGATCTATTCTTTTATCCTCGTTCCTCTGAACAACAACTCAAGGAAAACTAGGATATGGTAACTACAAATACCAAGCTACATCAAACACAAAAAGGAATCGATTCTATTTCTACATACTAGTAAAGATAATAAGCAAAGATTATCCCAAGACAGTCAGTGAGAAAGTTAAATACTCTCAAAAAAGAAAAGATTTAAACTGAAGATCAATAAGATTTTATTAGATAACCCATTGTGGATAGAAAACCAAGCAAAGATGAGGATAAATAAAACTCGTAGATTTAATAGTATCCTGATGGAAAAGTATCTCCAAAAAGAGAATAACAGCAAGATAAACAGAGAGATATTCCAAGTAATCATGCTATGAGTGAGGAGACCTTAGAATCGTTGAGTCATTTAATCAAGCGAAGTAAGCAATAACAACAACAAAAAGAATAAACAGAAATAAATATTAGTTTTTAATGTGTATTTGCTTGATTCATTTCATTTTTAGGATTGCTTTATAACAATACTCTAGCAGAATAGAAACAGACTAAACTTGAGTGCATCTAAGAAGATGGATCCAGGCTCAAGGATTCTCTTGGGAAATATATCTACAATAAAAATGGATAGGCAATCGAGTTTACAACCAAATAATTAGAATATCTTGAGAAAGAAGCTCAGCTGATTGAGCTCAGAGAAGCATGAAAGAAAGAGTGAAGGATAGAGAGAAGTTAAATTGAAAACACAGCTTGTGGATAATCAAATAATTAGTATTTTGATGATCAAAAAAAGGAATTTTTTGTAAAATTCACGCATATTGTTGACAGATTAAACAGACTAAAAAAAGAGGGTATTTTTTTGTTTATTTTCTCCGCTTTATTTTGGGTATCCTTAGAGATGAATATACACTGCTGTTTAAAATGCGGCTCCAAAAGTAATTGCTGCTATATTTTTTTTCGTTATCAAATTCTTTGTTTTTCATTCTGCATGTGTGATTTCAATCTTCGTGAAATGCTTCTCAGCGATGATTATGTTTCCTGTCCAAAATTTATTGCGACGAAAGATCTCATTAACTTTTTCGAGCTTATCTGGATCATCTAAAATGGCTTAAGACAACTTCACATACTTCTGCGCCTCTATTTCAAGTTTGAGATAAATCTTTAGATTCTCATTGATCGGTGTATTATATTTGCTATCGATCTCAGTAATTGCTTCATTTATCACAAGATTCTTTTACTTATCAATGCAAATCAACTACCCATAAACTTTTCTATCATCTTTTAGATGAACGCATATCATCTTCCCTATGGCTTTGTCTTAGAACTACTTTTTCGAATCTCCCATGGATCGTTTTTCAATTTGTGTTTCGACTACTATTTTTCTTTTTTTAAGATTTTCTAAAAAGAATTACACATATCCAAGACAAAATTGCCAAAAGATACTTTAAGATTTTTGATTCTATCTCATTTGCAAGAAAGGAATCTTCAGTTCTTTCTTTCTTCTAAACATTAAATATAACATAAGAAAGGATAAGTGTTTTTTTTAAAGTTAATTCTATTCTATTTCTGATAAACCTTTAAATTCAATTTTTTATTTCAACATAAAGAGCTCTTGCAAATTGGTTAGTGGCAGTATCTAAAATACTTCATTTATGGGTCGAAAAATCTAAAATAGGAACTTTACAAGAAGGACACTTATTTTATGATTTCGTAAGTAAACAGTCTAAACAAGACAGGACAACATCCTGACATGGTGAGAGCATAAGCTAAGACTACAAAGGCTTTGAACAAAGGTAGCATTTCCGAAATGAAGGTAACATAACTGTGATTTTTACATGGAATATTTTCAACAAACCCAATCTTAAAATAGCCTAATCTTTTGGGAGAATCAGAGGAATATGAGGAGTAATTTGCTCTCCAACCTTATTAAACACGTTTTATTCGTTCTCTAAAATAACTTCATCATCTCCTTGACTGTTTCTAAGAAGATTGAGCTTAAAATGCAATTGACTTATTTAAATATCTTCCTTTAGTTATTCTTGATAATCCTTTCCAACACATGTTGGAGAGTCTCTGCTAATATTAAAGCTTAATTAGAAATCAGGAATCAAAGTGTCATAGCAGTTCTTCCAAAGAGTGTTTAACTTTTTAATCGAAGAACAGACAGTGCTCTCGATGGACAGAATTCGCATAATAAAAGACCCAACGATGAGTTTCATTCCTACATGTAATTTTATCCTCTTTTGAATTAAATATGTTCCATTTATCGATCCCTCGTCTGTTATGAACCAGCGATCATTTTCTTCTTAATGCAGTGAAGCATGCATTTGACTGATGGTTTTCAGCTCATCTGTTGCTAAGAATATGCATTTCTCTTGTCCGATTGTGATACGAGATAGGCCATTGAATTCAAAACCCTATTCTATCTCCTCTGAAGGTCGTTTCTTGGAAAAGTCTCTGCGGAGTACCTCTGTAATTTAGAGCTTTGTTGGATTCAAGATGATTTCTTTTTTAAGTTTGAGTAAAGTTAAATAATTTTCTCGATTTTGGGTCAATTTAATCACCTCAGGCTCGAAAATGTGATCTACATTGTCGCTGTCTTTTTCTTTTAGCTTAGCGAGAAGCTTCTCCACAATATGTTTGTTACTCACAGTATTGTTGCTTTTTTGATTCATGTCTATTTCTTTCTTATTCGTTTTATGATCTTTCAGCTCCATGATAGAAGAAGTTGGCTCTTTCAACACAATTACATCTGTAAGTTTGTTATCTTCAAGCTAACTTTCATATCCTTCATTCATTATTTCTATGGATTGGCTTCGTTTATTGATTGGATTGTTCCTCACAGCCTAGAAAGAATATGTTTTGTTTTCTTGACCTTTTTGAAACTCTAACTTATCAATCCCATCACTCACTATTACTTCTGATACTTCTTTCTGTTTCAGGGATAAGATTAATGTGCTTGAGTGCTCTTCTTTGCTTGAGCTATGTGCTACAAAGCAAGGAGTATCTTGCAATTCTTCTTTGATACTTGATCTCATCAATAGATTATTTTCATTTTGTGTATTTGGTTGTTCATTATAGTTAGCTTTTTCTGATAATTCATGGGTACTCATAGATTTAATTTGATTTGATTTTGATTCACAATAGTCAACCAATTTGCTTCTGAAGCGAATTGAGAAATATTAAGAAATTTAAGCATTCAAAAGAAATAATTAACCATATGAAATTAACTTATCTTAAGTTTCAACAAGATATGGAAACATAAACACTCAAATCAAGCAAGTATTTATCACTTGACTTTTTTCTCAATAAAATCATCAAATAGGGCATTACAAAACGGACATTTTTAAACAGGACATTCACAAATTCGGATGACACAATCCATGCAAATCCCTGAGTGATTGCATGGATTCAACACACATATTCTCTTCTTTGTCTCAAAGCAAATTAAACATTCTTCATCAGAATTTGTTGAATTACCTTTTCCAGCAGGTGGTTTGAATATTTTAGAGAACGCAAGAAAACTGTAGAAATTCATAAGACCGAATCGGATAGTATCATTATTCTTTAAAAGGACTTTCTTTCCTGGCTTCACTGACTTGGAAATAGGAAAAGGAGCATCTTCGCATTAAAACACTTTCAATCGTCTTTTTTAAGATTCCCATTTGAAATAGAATTAGTTATCTGCCATCATTGGATCTTCAGATAGATTTTGCTAATGCGCTTTTCCGATATAAAACCGATCCTCATCTTTGATCTCAGCAGTAATCTCAACAGATTCAATAGAATCATCTGCCATATTTGAAAATACAAGTTTGAGAAAACAGCTGGTAAGTCCAAATGCTAGCTCGCTGATACTACAAAGATGCAATCCAATAGCCAAAGTGTCTTTCTCTCTAATTTAAGAGTTATTAATAACAAGAAAAGACCCATGCCTTGAGTTTGAATCACTTAAAAACCATGCTTTTTTTTCTTCATCCCAACTTATCGCAGCATGAAAAGAGCTTATCGAGCATAACTGATCGTTTATGATTAAATCATTCTTTGCTCCTCTTCCTACAGTCACAATCATTCCTTGACCTTCTTTCTCGTATATTTTATTTGGTTGATTCTTTTCCCTTACTAATTTCAGTTGCACACATTAGATTTATTACTCGTTGAAGAATGACGGATTTCCAAGTGAATTAGCAACTGATATTACATCTGGAACTGGACCACCTTCCCATCGATAACTTTTATGGTCATCTACTTCTTCCACAACTTAAGTTTAATGTTTGTTCATTTTAGGTAGCTCTAAGGGAATATTGTCTTTATTTTAGAGCCTCATCCAATCCTAATCTTTAAGAGATATCTTTTCTTCTCTTTCGTTTGGTACCTTTTACTGTGGATTTACTTGGACGACTACACTTTCAGCCATTACTTCATTGAGAAAACTATCACTTATGTCAATTCCATGATTCATTCCCTCTCAAATTATCTATGTTCAGGTTGTTATTTGCTTCTTCTTCTCTTTTTCTTTTCTCTTTAGTTTTCTTTCTATTTCAACTTTGATTTCTGTAAAGTTTAATACTCATATCAGACATGAAATCAACAACACAAGTTAAGGAACAAATGAAAATCAAATACTCAATTTACAGCTATTAATGCACAAAAATAGCAAAAAATAACTTCTTGAAAAGAAAGAATAAAAAGCCTCAATTAATTCTTCAGAAATTGACTTTTTCTTCTGAACTTTTGTTTATTTTTTAAAATATTACATAATTTTATCACATAAAATCTTTAATCGTAACACCACACAAAGGACAAGCCTCATTACTTGCACATTTCATACAAATATTTTAATGATTGCAAGGCTCCAGAGAATACAGAGAAGAAGTCTAATCTCCGCAAGCAGAGCACTTTTTAGCTTTTTATGAATAATTCTGAAGAATATCTTGAATCTGAGAAACAGGAGGAATCACCAATTCAACTCGTTTGAGATAAGGTAAGAAAAAGTATTAATTTACTAATCCAAAGCGGATAATCGCTCCATCAATCAAATCAACTGGCTTCTCAGGAAATACTTTTTTAGCTGCTTTGTAAAATACTCCTTCGCAATTTTGTATCTTTATTTTTTAGCCTTCAAAATAAAGATAGCAGTGATCATCTTCCATGAAGATATCATCTTGCAGATGGTCTTGATGCTTCTTACCAATAAAGAATTTTTATCCGACTTAAATTTTCGCTGTGATGCTCACTGGGTCATCTCTTTCAGCTGCATTTACGAAACTCAGCTGTACCTGAATAGGGAAGGACTTTTTAATTTCAACAACTTTACATAAATACAGGCCGATAATAAACACATCGTCTTGTTTAATTTGACTTTAATCTACCTAAACAAATGTGCCATTTGTTGATCCTTCATCAGAGAGACTCCATTGATTTGAAGTTTCTTTCCAATTTAAAGATGAATGTTTGGTACTTATTGATTTTAAGCGATCAGTGATTATGATGTCATTAGTGGTTGCTCGTCCAATAAGAATTTTATCCTTTCCCTCGGATTCATAGACAATATCAGGAACAGAGTTGGAACTAGTTTTTTTGGTGGTTTGATTGTACATTTCATTTTAATTGGTAATTGGATTATCCATTTCTTTAAGCTAAACACACCTGATTGTCTCAATTTTGATTTGTTCTTTAAGCATTCTCTCCTTTTTCTTCTAATTTTCCACTGTCTAAACAGGGATTAAATCTGGGTTAAATTGCTATTTCATCATTTGTTATTCCCGTTCTTTTTTTAGAGCTTCATTTCCTGCAATCCTGTTCCTTCTTGCGGTTATCTCATCTAAGTCCAACTCTTTCTTAAACTGCTCTTAATCGATAGGCACACTTTCTAGAATACTGATGACTTTCTTTGCCTAATCTTATGGAATCATATTTTCATTTTCGTTTTTACCATTTTCAGATATCTCTTCCCAAGAGTTTTGATCCCATGTTGCACTTACTTGATTCCCTTAGATAATAATAGGAACACTTTCTAGAATATCATAATTCTTGAAACCACCAGTTGAGCCTTATTAAAATTGTTAGTCTGATTGATTTTCCTCTTCCTTATTCATTCCAAAGCTCAGCTGTACGTTAGAAACTTCAAGCTAATGGTTCTTATTTTCATCATGTTTAGTGTTTCCTTTCTCCATCGAAAATGTTTAGAAATTCATTTAATTAATTTGATATTATTTCAATTTTCTTTCAGCTTATTTTCTTTATTGAAGCAATCCCTAAACTAAAATTCATTCCTGTGGGAATTCCAAATACTCAGAATTAAGTAGTTTTACCTTTATTAATTGAATGAAAGGGTTAGAAAGAATGAAAACTATTCTTAATTTATTCAAATTGTTAACAACATAAAATCTGTATCATCATCATATTTATATTTTCCATTCAGAAGAATCTATTGAAGTTAAGGATGCTTAATGCGAGTAAATATCTGAATTCGAAGCAAGCTTGTAGATATTAGTTTAACAACCTTTCATTTTATTCTGGAATACATTCCACTTAAACTCTTTACAATCCTACAAAACACAAGATTATTTAGAGAGTCTACAGGTGTTTCTATTCTTGAATACTGCTTTATCAATACATAAAAACAATGTTATTCTTTTTACTTGAATGTTCGGATTAAAATAGATTTGTTTTTCCATGATTTAGATGCTAAACTTCCAGGTACCTCACTAGTTTTAATAACTAACCAATTTCTACAGGTAATTGCTATTTTCAAGAAAGAAGAAGCACATTTAATTTTGCATTCATTTTGTTGGGAGTTAAAAAAAAGAAAGCCAAAAGAAGGGGAAATAATTTTCATTCTACTATCTTAATTAAAACAGATAATTTTTTGCTTTAAAAGATACCAAAGAAAAGCAAAAGAAATTCAAAAACTTGACTAATATCAAATTTAACAAAGCAAAACAGCACACTTTTGCATTTTATGAGCGACGCTAGTAATGAAAAGGAGAGCAAGCTTACATCTGCGATCATTGGAAAGAAGTTATCAGAAATAGGTTTGATTTATTTTTAACTTTGTTTATGTCTAACTGGTTTGCGCATTAGTTCCAGCAAATAACAACCAGATTATTGAAGAAACAAAGCAGTTCTTGAGTTCACAGAAGCTCAATCTCACAGAATATCGCTAGATTTGGAAGGGCATCTTCTTTGGTAAGTACAATTAGTTTTATTATTACATCATTAATTCGATTTTCATTTTTAGCAATGTGGGCTAGCGATAAGGTACCTATCCAAGAGAAATTGGGTGAAGAATTATCATCTCTAGTTTTTAGTGTAGCCACTTAGAAATTCGAAGCAGTTAGTTTGTGGATGAGGGCATGTTTCAGCATCTTGAAAAAAGAATGGAATAAAATAGATTATTGGAGAGTCAATAAATTTTCATCACTTGTACGAAAGACTATCACTGCGTTCCTTCGTTACCTTCGCAAGAAAGGATTCAATCTCGCTGTATGTATTTTAATAATTCTGAAAGTCTTTAGCTGTAAGATTATTTTATAAAGTACGTCAGAGAATACAACAGGATTATTCAAGAAGAACTTTACGTTGAGATCACTTCCACAGGTTTTAAAAATAATCAAGATTGCTTGTGAAAACTCTAACATTACGTTATGAATAACAAGTTGGAGGTTTAGCATTACACGTGCTGTAGATTTACCCTGAGGTGATAGCTGGTTTCACATGGGCTACTCATGATCAAGTGCATTTACTTCTGGATTTATTCCTCAAACAAATTGGGCCAGCAGTGTGCAAGAATTTGAAAAATAAGATTAAAGAGCATGTCTTTGAGAGAATGTTGACTTTGAAGGAGAGTGGTGGTAAATTTTAGAACTTCAATATGAAGAAATACAGAGATTCACTTTTTAAAATTGCAAAGAATTAGTAAGTTAAAGAAATACAGAATCATCTTGGTTTTTAGTGATAACTTAATGATTATTTTAATAGGAAGACAGATGAGACAGCTAGAAAAGAGATCTATGACTTAGTTGAGTTGTTCGATAGCAAGGTGAATATGGAAGAAGAGGAAGCAAGATTTGAAAAATATATCAAAGAAAAGGAAGAAAAAGAGATGAAGAGTAAAGAAAAAAAGGAAGCATTAGTAAAATCAGAGAAAAAGGATGCAAAGAATGGAAAAAATGAGAAAGAAGAATCAGCTCCTCAGAAAAAATAGAAACTGAATGAGGAAAAGAATAAAATTCAAGGAAAGGAAACCATCAAAAAGAGTAAAAAGAAAGAAACTGTTGAAGAAAAGAAGGAAACAGTAAAGACAGCAAAGGAGATTAAAATTGAAAAAAAGAGACTTGAAAAGCTAAAGCGTGTTGAAGAAGAGGAAGCTAGACTTTTTCTTGAAGAATAAAAGAAGATTGATGAAGAAAACAAGGTAACTAAACAAAAACTCAAAAAAGGAGAAACAGCTGCTGCTTTCATAAAAACTCATGAAGAACATGAGGATGAAGAAGATGAAGAAAAGGATTAAGATTGGATAGATGAATATGATGAAGAGTCTGAAAGCGAAGAAAATGAAGAAGAAGATGATGATGAGGGATAGAAATTTGAAAGCGATTTAGATGAGGAAGAATTAGCTATGTTATTAAAGAGTACAGGAGAGGATATTGAAGTCGATAATATGGATGATGATTTTTACAATGAAGAGGATTTCGAGGGTTATGATGTTGCTGACGTAACTTAAAACGAAACAAGAATGAAAGGATTGTAGTCTGTTTACAACAGTTTACCAAAATACCATTTCCTGACAGACCCATAGAAACAGAAATATTTCAATTCTGTAACCAATAAGTTCAAAAATAATCTCCAAGAAGAACATCTTTCTCCTTGTTCACACAGCAAGAAAGTCGTTTTCAACACTCAAAATAATAAAGTTAAAGGTATGGTGGATTTATTGCTGATTATTGTGATTGATTGATATTTTTATTAGAATTTGATCTCAACTAAGAAGTGGTTGCATTAGAAAAGACACCTATTATTGTTAAAGCTAAAAAAGGAAAGAAGAGCTAAAAATGAGAAGAATAATCAATTATCAAGGAATATTCCATTTTAAGGAAATCAAATGGAGAATAATAAGCTTGAGCAAGTATTTATTCGTCTCATAAACTTATGTGTGTTTTCATCTTCAAGTTAATGTGAATCTATTTTATTCAAGCTCAAATAAGGAGCTTCTACTTATTTTTGTATTTGTTGTTTTTAAGAAAATGATTTGAGATTGATCAAATTAATTGTTTTTCAATTGCTTTTCCATATTAATCTAAGTATTGCATTATTAAGCTTGAAATTTGTAAACTATTGAACTTTCTTGTAGGTTATGCAACAAAAGATTGTTTGGTTAAGATAATATCTTTAAAATAAATAAGTTTGATCTCTCACTTTCGAATGCAAATAGTTAATTATCTTTTAACTTGGAAAAACAGGATTAGCACTTTTTTAACTCAAGAGTTTACTTCAACAAAAAAATTCTTAAAACAAATTTGCTTCAAGAAAAACACATTTCTTAAAAGATTTTAGAATTTTCTTCAAAAGAGGAAAATTCAAGATATTCACCCCGCCCAACCATTTAAGCTAATCTCATCCTAAAGGCCCATTTTTAAGAGTTTGAAGAAAATAGCAGAAGGTCAATAAATATCTTACAAAATTTACGACTTAGAGATGTGAAGTTGTATTAGAAACTATTCTTAACATTTTACAGCATCTACAGTATTAATACCCACTTCTATGTACTGTACTTTATAAAGCTAATCAGCCTTCATTGTTTTTGAAGATGAGAGGCTTCATGATTATCTTTACAATTTTTCAGCAGTCTTGATACCAAATCGGTTACTATCACCTTTCCTGATTGGGGGTTCACAGCCTTAGGGATGTGAATATTTTCAAATAACATAAATGAACACTGTTGATAAAATATCATATTTTTCAGAATATTGTACTCATCCTTTATAAATTGTCTTTATCAATAAGATCTCTTTAGTTTTTATCTCACCTCAAAAGATAAAATATTACTTCTTAACGCAGCCATCTGGCTAGATTATCTGCAAAACAATTGACAAAAGGGACAAAACAACAACAGCAGCAGCAAGAAAAACTAATAAAACTAATGTTTCATTCATTATTTATGAGAAACTTTGAGACATTTTGATGAGGTCTGTTTATTGTAATAAGGGAACTTAAATGAATGGATATTTAATATTTGACTAAAAGTACAGATATTTTTAAAAGTAAAAGAAATAAGATTTCAAATCTTTTAAATAAATTCTGCAAAATTGAACAAATTTCCATGAACTTTAATATTGTTGTCTTGGAAATCGCCTTAATTTATGTCTACATTGTTTCAGAAGTATTTACCTAAAGTATCATCAAACAATGTTAGAATCAATAAATCATAAAGTAAATCACTTCTTTCTTACCTTGCCCATGCCTATTGCCATCTTTCCACTCGCCTTCATATCTGTTTCCATTATTCCAGAAGTATTTACCTAAAGTATCATCAAACAATGTTAGAATCAATAAATCATAAAGTAAATCACTTCTTTCTTACCTTGCCCATGCTTTTTATCATCTTTCCACTCGCCTTCATATCTGTTTCCATTATTCCAGAAGTATTTACCTAAAGTATCATCAAACAATGTTAGAATCAATAAATCATAAAGTAAATCACTTCTTTCTTACCTTGCCCATGCTTT